>FTBF01000222.1_pt1 | contig 63630 bp, 53 predicted proteins | sample 1639301 | NCBI WGS metagenome assembly FTBF01 (sample SAMEA3914864, study PRJEB12502) | metagenome | biome: forest; material: soil | place: USA | collected 2012-03-12 | depth 0.3 m
CAGCTGCGGATCGCGGCCCTGCGCCACGAGATCGGGGCGGTTGTCGACGTCGATGTCGGGCTCGATGCCGGTGTTCTCGGCGATGATCTGGTTCGTGTCCGGATCGTAGATACTGAACTCGGGGGCGTAGACGCCGCCGCCGTCCACAAGCGGGGCGGGGACGGAGATGCCGACGAGGCCACCCCAGGTGCGCGTGCCGATGAGCGGGCCGATGCCGGCCTTGCGGAACAGCCACGGGAACATGTCGCCACCGGAACCGGCGTTCTGGTTGATGAGCATCACCTTCGGACCAGGCACGGCAGAGTTGCCCGGAACGTCGATGCCGTTCCGCTGCTGAATACGAGTCGTGTTCTGGCGGGCGAGCGCCTCAACGAAGAAGTTCGGCAGGTTGCCGCCTCCGTTGTTTCGCTCGTCGACGATCAGCGCTTCTTTGTCGGTCGCCGCGCGGTAGCCGCGGGCGAACTCGTTGGCGCCTTCGGATCCGGTGTTGGGGACGTGGATGTAGCCGATTCGGCCGCCGCTGAGCTCGGTCACCTTGCGGCGATTGGCTTCGACCCATTCACCGTAGCGGAGCCCTGACTCATCCGGCATCGGCATCACGCGGATCGTCCTTTGATCGCCGCGGGTGCCGGACTTGCTGATGGTGAGGGTGACGTATTTGCCGACCTTGTTCACGAGGAGCGAACTCGGCGAGTGGGCCTCGTCGACGGGTTTGCCGTCGATCGCCATGAGGAAGTCGCCTTCCTTCACCGCGCTGCCGGCTTCCGCGAGGGGGCCACGGCGGGTCTCGTCGGCGGCGTCGCCGCGGTAGATCTTGGCGAACTTCACCTTGCCGTCTTCGACGGCATAGTCGGCGCCGAGAAGGCCCGTCGGGATCTGGGGGATCGCGACGCCGTTGTCACCCGGGACAACGTAGGAGTGGCCGGTGCCAAGCTCCGCGATCATACGGGCGAGGACCTCGTTCAGGTCCGTACGATGATCGACGTAGGGCAGGTACTTCGCGTACCGGTCGCCGATTGCCTGCCAATTCAGGCCGCGGAGATTCGGATCGTAGTAGTTGTCGCGAGTCCAGCGCCAGGATTCCCAGAAGATTTCGCGCCATTCCGCTCGCGGGTCGATGACCGCCGTCACGTCGCTCAGATCCACAAGTCCGTAGCTTGGGGGAAGCCCCGGCCGAACGTCCACCACGCGAAGGCTGACGCCGGTGTAGGTCGCCATCTTGGTTCGCTTGGCGTTGAACGTGATGTTGGCGTTCATCGGGCCGGAGATCGGCTGGACGCTCCGGGAATCGAGGTCGAATTTCTGAATTCCATCCTCGCCGATGACGAGCACGCCGTCCTGGACGCCGACGACTCCGGAGTAACCGCCGGCTTCGAAGGGCAGGGGAATCGCTCGCGAAGCAAGGCCGTCGAAATCGATCTTCGTGGCGCCGTCGTTGTCCTCCTTCTTGCCGGGAGCATCGCCGCTCGGCTCCTCTTCACTGGGTGCCGTCAAGGGGTTTCCAGCATCAGCGGCGAGAGGGAGAATGTACGGGCGCGTGGCGCCACGGATCGTAAGATCGAAACCGCCCTCGGAGTTGGGGATCTGTTGGAAAGTTCGATCCGAGAGGAAGTAGAGGTACTTCCCGTTCTGGTCGAAAGTCACGTTGAAGTCGTTGTAGTAGCCTTCCGTGACCTGGGTCAGCTTGCCCGTCGCCATCTCGTAGAGATAGAGCGCGCCCTGGCCGTTGGTCTTTGCCAACGTGAGGGCGATCCACTTGCTGTCCGGGCTGAAATCGAGGGTCGTTCCGGGAAGGATCGGGCGAACGACGTCCTTAGTCACCTTTGCGACCGGGTCGACGAGGGTGACCACGCCGGCGCGGGTGGTCACGATGATCCACTTGCTGTCGGGGGACCAATCGAGGCCGGTCACATTCTTCGGCAGGACGACCGGGACGAGGATGTCGTCTCCGCCGGTGGCCGGCCGGATATAGAGCCGGGGATCGTACTCGTTCTGGCGCGTGTAAGCGATGGTCTTACCGTCAGGCGACCAGGCCGGGAAACGCTCGCGGGCTCCCTGGGTGTCCGTCAGGTTCCTTGTGTCGCCTTCGCGGGTCGGCAGCGTGAAGATGTCTCCCCGGGCCTCCACGAGAATTCTCGTGCCGGTGGGCGAGAGCGACATGCTGGTGATCTGGGTGAACAGTCGCCGTAGGGCGGGCCGCGCCTGAAGGTTCTCGGCGGTGATGATCGGCTTGACGGACTTGACCGCCTTGGTCGCGAGATCTAGGGTGAAGAGTTCGCCGTCCTTCTCGAAGGCCACCTTCTTGCCGTCGGTCGTCGGGAAGCGCACGTCCTCGTCCGTGAACTCCGTCAGCTGCGTCTCTTTTCCGCTGTCGAGGTCGTACTTGTAGAGGTTTAGCGTGGCCAGCTTTTTGTCACTGGCATAGATCACCGAGCGGCCCACCGCCATCGGCCAGTAGTACTGCTCTCGCGCGGCGGGCAGTTCGCGGTAGGCGTTGGTCTTCAGGTTGTAGATCGAAACCCGGCCCTGAGTGCCGCCGCGGTAGCGGCGCCAGTTGAAGTTAGAACTGCCGAATCGGTTGTAGACGACGGTGTCGTTATCCAGGAAGGAGCCTTCGCTAATCTCGTCAATCGCCGTCCGTTGCGGCATTCCGCCGGTAGGCGGCACCGTCCAGAGCCGCGGCGTCCGGTTCGAGGAGCTGCCGAAGGTGGAGGCGTAGGCCACGCGGCCGTCAGGCGTCCAACCGATCACAACGTCGGCCTGCGGCTCATAGGTCAGCCGCTTTGGCTCACCGCCGCCGATGGGGATTACATAGACGTCGGGGTTACCGTCGTATTGGCCGGTGAAAGCGACCCATTTGCCATCGGGGGAAATCTTCGGCCGCTGCTCCAGACCGGGGTGGCTAGTGAGCCGGCGCGTTGCCCCGCCGCTGGTGGAGGTCACCCATAGGTCGCCGGCATGAACGAAGACGATGGTGTCTCCATAGATCGCCGGCTGTCGAAGCAACCGCACATCGGGCACGGTCTGCTGGGTCGCATGGGCGACGACGGCGAGTGCGAGCGTAAGCACGCTTAGAAGAGACCTCGCATGGATAAGGGGGAGTATGTCCGTTTCGAGCAAAACGTTCCCAGGTCCTTCACAAAACACTCCGAAAGGCCCGGATCAAGAGGCGGTTTCTTAGCCGGGTTCTATCTTTATGATCTGACCTTTGAAGACTGCCACGTGGACGCAGTCTTGATCATCGTTGCCTTGCCCACCAAAGAGCAAGGTGAAATCCCGGTCTGGAGAGCTGCCCTGCCAGACGCCGACGAGGACAAAGGGCTCCCCGGCTTCGCGGAGGGCTTTCTGGAAAATGGGAGATTCCCGAGCCAGAGCCTCAAGCGCCGGAACGCCTTCGAGAATCTTGGGCAAGCTGGCTAGAAATGATGGATCCGGTACTCCATTTCGATCCATGACCAACAGGCCGGTCGCGCTACCGCGTTGAGGCAAATACCAGCCGCGCCCGTGGTTCGTGAACAGGCCCTCAGGGGTCTCGAATTGAGGTGGCGGAGGTGACGGAAAGAGCCGATTCCAAAGCGCAATGAACGGCCACGCGACAAGGTACCACGCGCAAATCACGAGAATGCACGGTGCGCATACGGCCAACAATAGGCCGATCCCGATAGCGCCTAGGGCTTTCTTCATGCTCTTACCGACCTTGATTTTAGAGCTATTCGCCTTCTCCCAGCAAAATCACTAGGCACAAAAGGATACTTGGAGTCTTCCAAGTATCGAGTTACACTGATGTGTGGTTGCAACGGAGCATCCAGATGAAAACTACATTTGTTATCCTCTCTTTCGCCATCTCGGCGGCCTCTTTCGCGTCCCCATTCTCCAACGGCAGCTTTGAGTTCGGCCCGGTTGGCACCTACTACGCGGGCGGGACCGGTGATACGACGGTTACCGGTTGGGTCGGCACCCACACGGGCTATGAGTGGTTCACCCCCTCACTCGCCGATATTGGCTTTGCCGATTCAGGAATTGCCTGCGTCGATGTGGCGAACTACACATTCAACATGGGAGGGATCTCCCAGACGTTCGACACGGTGGCGAGCCAGGGCTACCAGGTGAACTTTGCGGCCGGCACCAGCACCTACGCGGGTCGAACCGGGACGGGGATTCTCGACGTATCGGCGCCGGGATACACCAATTCGTTTAGTCTCACCAACTTCGCGCAGTTGACGGGTTGGCAGCAGTTCTCGTTCAACTTCACCGCGACAGGTACGTCATCAACGTTGGAGTTCGCGAACTTTGAGGATGCGTTCCAGCACTTCGCGTTTGTAGACAGCGTCAGCATCCATGCCGTACCTGAGCCAGCCACGTTCGCGATTCTCGCGGTGGGGGCGATCAGCTTGCTGCACCGCCGAAGACGGAGCTAGAGTTCGCCGATCCCATCGGCGAACTCTCCGTCTCTATATTCCTTAGACCGCTACCGGTTCCGGTTTCTCAGCGGTTTTTTTTTGCCTCGCTACGGCGGCCGCTACGAGGCCCGTGAACAACGGGTGCGGACGGTTCGGACGGCTCTTGAACTCGGGGTGAGCTTGGGTAGCCACGAAGAACGGATGACCGGGGATTTCGATCGTCTCGACCAGCCGATAGTCCGGCGAAACGCCGGAGATCGTCATGCCCGCTTCCTGAAGCCGTTCGCGGTAGTCGTTGTTCACCTCGAACCGGTGGCGATGCCGCTCCTCGATCCGGGTTCCGCCGTATAGCTTCGCGGCCTTCGATCCGAAGACAAGGTTGCACGGGTAGGAGCCCAGCCGCATGGTTGCACCCTTGTCCACCACGTCCTTCTGCTCCGGCAGGAGGTGAATGACCGGGAACGGAGCGGAGGGGTCCATCTCTTCGCTATTGGCTCCCTTCAGACCAACCACGTTGCGGGAGTACTCGATGACGGCCATCTGGAGGCCGAGGCAGATGCCGAGGAACGGCAGGCCGCCTTCTCGGGCATGGCGAATCGCTTCGATCTTGCCCTCAATTCCGCGTCCGCCGAAACCAGGAGCTACGACGAGCGCATCGGCGCCAGCGAGCAGGCTGGCGGGGTCCTCGGAAGTTTCCAGAAGGTCGCTCTCGATCCAGCGGATTTCGACGCCCGCGCTGTTCGGGATTCCGGCGTGAACCAAGGCTTCGGCGATCGACTTGTAGGAGTCGCCGTTGCTTGTGTACTTGCCCACGACCGCGATCGTCACGGTCGAGGTCGGGTTCTTGAGGGTGTGGACCAGACCTTCCCACTCGCTCATGTTCGCCGGGCGCTCTTCCAAGCCAAGCTTGCGGGCCACGTAATCGCCCAAGCCGGCCTCTTCGTACGTGAGCGGGACTTCGTAAATCGTGGCGACGGTCTTGCTTTGCACGACCGCTTGGGGCGGTACGCCGCAGAAGAGGGAAATCTTGTTTCGGACATCGGAGTCCATCTCGACTTCGCTCCGGCACACCAGAACATCCGGCGCGATGCCGATCTGGCGAAGCTGCTGCACGGAGTGCTGGGTCGGCTTCGTCTTAACTTCCTGCCACGGTCCGACGGTCGGGATCAGCGTCACGTGGACGTAGAGGGTGTTCTCCGCGCCGACGTCGCCTCGCATCTGGCGAATCGCTTCGAGGAACGGAAGGCTCTCGATGTCGCCAACCGTGCCGCCGATCTCCGCGATGACCACGTCCGCGTCGATCTCCATGAGCCGCCGTTTGATCTCGTTGGTCACGTGGGGGATCACTTGAACGGTACCGCCCAGGTAATCGCCTCGCCGTTCCGCGTCGATCACCGCGCGATACACCTTGCCGGTCGTGATCGAACTGGCCTCGGTGCAGTCCACATCCATGAACCGCTCGTAGTGGCCCAGGTCGAGGTCGGTCTCCGCGCCATCTTCCGTGACGAATACTTCCCCGTGCTGGAACGGGTTCATCGTGCCCGCGTCCACGTTGATGTACGGGTCGAGCTTCACGGGGGCGACGGTAAAGCCTCGATTGCGGAGCAATCGGCCCAGGCTTGCGGTGGTGATGCCCTTACCGATTGAAGAAACGACGCCGCCGGTTACAAAAATAAACTTAGCCAAGACTCCCCCAAACCGCCCGGCAGGACGCACGAAAGGACGCACGTTTTCCGTCGGGGGGTTTTAAAGATTATACGCGAGGGGCGGGGGGTCCTTAACCACCGCACTGTAAAAAAGTTAAGGCAAAACCGCATATTCGGCCGCTCTTCATTCCATCTTCATGCCGCGCTCCCTCAATGGCGGAAGAGGAATTGCATTGAACAAAGCCGTTACCCCCAAAAGCAAAACTCATCGAAAGCGCATCGCCGTTCTTGGAATGAGCCTGAGCATCACCACTTTCGTTTTCGCGGCGTTTCAGGGCTCGTCGATTCCACCGGGAACCACCCGATTCAACCTCATCCCACCCCGCGGGATTCCGATGCCTCCCCTCACGGCGGACAATCCCCTCACGATCGAAGGCGTCGCGTTGGGCGATCGGCTCTTCAACGAAGTTAAGCTCTCGGACAACAATTCGATCAGTTGCGCCAGTTGTCACCACGAAGACGCCGCGCTCAGCGATCCGGGGAAGGCGGTTAGCCTTGGAGCCGAAGGACAGATCGGCGTGCGAAACGCGCCCGCGCTGACCAATGTCGCCTTTGCCGCGCCTTTCTTCCTGGATGGCAGGACGCCAACCCTCCGATCCCAGACGGTTCAGCCCATCCAGAACTCCATTGAGATGCACCAGACGCTGGCCGCGGCGCTCGGGAAGTTGCAGGCGGATGCAACGTATGTGGCCGCCTTTAAGAAGGCTTTCGGCTCGGCGGGGATCACGGAGGACCGGTTGAAGAAGGCTTTAGAGCAGTATCTGGAGCAGTCGCTCTCGGGCAACACGCCGTTTGACCGGTTTCAGGCCGGCCAGACAAGTGCTCTGACCGCATCACAACAGCGAGGGCGGACGATTTTCTTCACTCCGGTAGGAGGTCGCGTCCGGGGTGGTGACTGCTTCCGATGTCACGGCGGACCTACTTTCAGCGATCACAACTTCCATAACGTCGGCCTCGATCTTTTTTCGTCCGACAAGGGCCGTGGCGGGGTGACCAACAATCCGCGAGACATCGGCGCTTTTAAGACACCGTCTCTTCGGAACATCGCCGTCACCGGACCTTTCATGCACGACGGACGGTTCCGAACCATCCGGGACGTGGTGGACTTCTATAGCGAGGGGATTCGGAAATCTTCGACCCTAGATCCTGGCCTGGCCAAGCTGAACGGCGGGTTTCATTTCACGGCTCAGGAGAAGTCGGATCTCGTGGCATTCCTGGAGAGCCTGACTGATCCGAAGTATCAGCCGCGGACGCCGTAGCGTCGGATCGGATTGGAAGGGGGCGTCTTTGGGCGGCTCTCGCCCCTCTCCCCCGGAGGGGCGAGGGGTTCTGAGAGTCAGTGAGTCTTACTTCTTGGCTTTCTTTAGCTCAAGTTGTTTGCCGATGAATTCGACGATGCCGGGGCCTCGGAGATTGCTCTCGTCGCCGATGATCTTGCCGGTGTCGCCGTCGATGAGGAGGGTGAAGGGGATGCCGGCGACGTCGTAGTCGTGGCCGATCGACGTGTCCCAGTACTTGCCTTCATAGATCTGGCGCCAGGGCATCCCGTTATCGTCCGTGAACTTCTTCAGCTTCTCTGCCATCTTTTCCTGATCGAAGGAGATGCCGAGAACCTCGAAGCCCTGGTCGTGCCACTTTGCGTAGGCAGCCTTGACGTTCGGAATCTCCGCTTTGCACGGTCCGCACCAGGTGGCCCAGAAGTCGAGCATGACGATCTTGCCCTTATAGTCCTTGGCCAGATCGACCTTCGAACCGTCGGTGGCGACGGCCTTGATCGGAACGGTCTTCAGGCCCAGGTCGAAGTGGGGCGGAAGCGGCGACTTCGGAAGCTTCTTGGCGGCCTCCTCCAGCACCAGACCCGTCGGGGCGACGGTGAACTGATAGGTGGTCCCGGTGTAATTGAACGGCGTGCCAACCTGGACCACTTCGCGGAACATTGAAATCTTCTTGTCGCCGTCGCGATCGATTGCGATCGACGAATCGGGACCGGGCTCACCCGCGATGAAGCTAGAGAAAGGCTTCTTGTCGAGCATGAACGATACTTCGTAGCCGTAATCGAAGTAGTAGAGGACGGTGTTCTTCAGAGCCGCGCGCTGCGGATCCTTCGGATCGAACCGGTACATTTGGATCGTCACGGGAACGTCCTTTCCGATGTTCACGGTGGCCTTTCCGAAGTACATGTTCATCTCGCCGACCTTCTTGGGCGTCCACTCGGCGGGCGCATCGTTGGAAAGGTCGCCGTCGCCGTTGGAGTCGACGATCAGCGTCGCCGGCTTGCCTTCCGGCTCGTCGAGAACGAACGCGATCTTCTTGGTTCCCGCAACGATCGTGCCGTACTGGGGAGCGGTAAGGCCGGTGGCCGGCTTGGCTTCGCTCGTGGCGCCGATCTCGGCACGAATGGGTCGGTAGCCTCCCGTACGGGCCGTCGCACCGGACGGAAGGAGCTTGAGCGTTACCGGTTGCGGCTTGGAATTGAGCGTAGAGAGCAGGATTAGGGTGGGGATCATCCGAAGTACCTCCCGGTAAACTTACCCACAATCGAGGTCTTTGTTAACGGTAGCGCACCCTAAACAGACTTCAGGAGCCTGGAAATGGCGTCGTCGTATCCGGTGGGGTCGGCCTTGTCTTGGCGTAAGAAGGCGTCGAGGCCCGGCATCTTTTGGATCGCAGCGTCGCTTGCGGGCTGGGTGCCCGGTTTGTAGGCGCCAATCGAGATCAGGTCTTCGATGTCGCGATAGGATGCGATGGTCTCGCGGGCGCTCCGGGCGGCCTCAAGGTGCTCTTTGGTCGCGACGAAAGGCATCGTTCGGCTTAGGGAGTTCATGACGTCGATCGGCGGATAGTGACCTCGGGACGTCAGCTTTCGTGAGAGCAGAATGTGCCCGTCCAAAATTCCCCGGGTGGCGTCGGCAACGGGTTCGTTCGTGTCGTCGCCCTCCACGAGAACGGTGTAGAGAGCGGTAATCGCCCCTTTCTTCCCCGTCCCGGCCCGCTCCATGAGGCGTGGGAGCATCGCGAAGACGCTCGGGGTATAGCCTTTGGTGCTTGGCGGCTCGCCCACGGCTAGGCCAACTTCGCGCTGCGCCATGCAGAAACGGGTGACGCTGTCCATCATGAGCAGAACGCTCTTTCCTTCGTCGCGGAATGCTTCCGCAATAGCGGTGGCGGTGAGGGCGGCTTTGATGCGGACGAGAGCCGGTTGGTCGCTGGTCGCGCAGACCACGACGCTTCGCGCGAGGCCGTCTGGTCCCAAATCGTTTTCCAGGAACTCGCGCACTTCGCGGCCACGTTCGCCGATTAGTGCGATCACGTTGACATCCGCTTTGCAGTTGCGGGCGATCATGCCGAGCAAAGTGCTCTTACCGACGCCGGAGCCGGCGAAGATGCCCATGCGCTGGCCTACGCCGAGGGTGAGCATGCCATCGATGGCACGAACTCCGGTCGCCAGGGGCTCTTTGATCATCGTCCGCTCAAGCGGGTTCGGAGGGGACGCAAGGATCGGGTAGGTCTCGGTGACCTCCAGAGGACGTCCATCCATCGGATTGCCGAGCGCATCGATGGCGCGGCCGAGAAGCACGGCTCCTACCGGAACGCGAAGGCAGGCGCCGCTCGACTCTACGGTTGCTCCGGGCGCCACGCCTTCCAAATCGCCCAAGGGCATGAGGAGCGTTCGGCCTGAGCGGAATCCGACGACTTCACAAGGAACTCGGGTCTGACCACAGTCCACCCAGCAAAGGTCGCCGATGCGAGCGGAAGGTCCGTTCGACTCGATTACAAGGCCAACCACGTCTACGACGCGACCAAGGACTCGGGCGTTGGGGACGTTGGACCAGCGTTTCGCCAGTCCGTCTAAGGTCAAGCCGCCTCCCAGAGGGTTAGACGGGTGTTCATCGTGGCATCGATGACGCCATTCTCGGTCTCGATGATGCAGCCGCCGATGATCGACGAATCGTCGACCAGTTCGACGCTTCGAAGACCGGCGCAGGCGGCGAGGAATTCGTCGTGGCGTTCCGCGAGGGAGGCGCGATCCGGGGGCGAGAGGCGAATCGTGGCCTTGAGGGCTCCTTCGGCGTGGCCGAGGGCTTCGCGGACGATGCCCATCGCATCAGGGCGATCGATGGAAAGCTCGGCGGCGAGCAGCGAGCGGACGGCGCCCATCGCCAAATCGGTGACCCGCGACTCAAGCGCTTCCTTCCATCGTTCGATCGCCGGATCGACGGATGCCACGACCTCGGCCAGAGCCTGGCTGAAATCCTCCAGCTTCTTCCGCTCTTCAAGGAGCGCCTGTTCAATGCCTTCCCGACGTCCTTCGACGGTGCCTCGTTCCGTTCCCGACATGAGGCCGTCGGCGTATCCCTGCCGAAATCCCTCGTCTTGGGCTTCGCGCTTCAAAAGTTCGATGTCAATCGCATCGGCATCGAGGCTCGTATTGAAGCTATCGATGTCGGGAGGCGCCCAGCTAAAGGCTTCGGGGGTGGGAGGCGAGGGGGCAGTGGCGAGACCATGCACCCAACCGGTACGCGGCGCCACAGTCTTTTTCGGCTTCGAGGACTGAAGGGATTCCAGCGAGGGGAAAGCGAAATCAGACAAGGACATCCTCTTCGCTGCTTCGGCTCACAACGATCTCGCCGGACTCTTCCAGGCGACGAATGACGGCCACGATCTTCTGCTGCGCCTCTTCGACGACTCGCATCCTGACCGGTCCCATGAACTCCATGTCTTCCTTGAGCATTGCTTGAGCGCGTTCGGACATGTTCTTGTAAATCTTTTCTTGGACGTTGGCGTTGACGCCCTTGAGCGCCGTGGCGAGCTCCTTCGCGTCCACGTCCTTGAGGAGGGCCTGAATCGCTTTGTCTTCCAGCACGACGACGTCCTCGAAGACGAACATCATGTTGCGGACGGTGTCGGCGAGTTCGGGCGCGGTTTCGGAGAGGTTCTCGATGATCAGCCGCTCGGTCGATCGGTCGACTCGGTTGAGAAGATCGACGAGGGCCTTCGGACCGCCTGCCTGGGTCATTTCCTGACTGATGACCGAGGAGACCTTCTTTTCCAAAACCTGCTCGACACGCTTGATGACTTCCGGAGGCGTCTGCTCCATCATGGCGATGCGTCCGGCGACGTCGGTGCGCATTTCGGGGGCAAGCTTCCCCAGGATCACCGCTGCGGAGGAGGCCGGGAGATAGGCCAGGATCAGTGCGATCGTTTGGGGATGCTCGTCCTGAATGAACGAGAGAATCTGGCTGGCATCGGCATTCCGGAGGAATTCGAACGGCACGACCTGCATGGCCGCGACGATTCGCTTGACCATCTCTTCGGCGCGCTCCGAGCCGAACGCCGACTCAAGGAGTTCGCGGGCTTGGCTGACGCCGCCTTCGGCGATGTATTGCTGCGCCTTCGCCGACTCGAAGAACTCGGTAACGACCGTGGCCTTCTGCTGAGGAGATACCCGGTCGAGACGGGCTAGTTCGAGCGTGAGCTGCTCAACGGTCTCTTCTTCCAAGTGGCGGATGACGTTTCCGGCAATTTCAGGTCCGAGGCTCATCAGCATGACGGCCGCCTTCTGTCGACTTGAAAGTCCTTCGCCCTTCTGTCGTGGTTTCAATTAATATCTCCCAACATCATGCTCTTGATCAGGATCGCGACCGTCTCAGGGCGCTCGGTAGCCATTTTCTTAATGCTCTCTAGCGGAATGTCCACCCGTTCGCCAAACTCTTCGAGTTCGACTTCCGTCATCGGCGTCGCGGTTCGCTCCAAGTGAGAGCTGATTACAGCGGGGGTCAGATCGCCCAAACTTCCGGCGGGTAGCGCATCCATCCTGTAACCCTCTGCAAGCGACTCCTCGTCGGAGGGCAAGGCGGGGAGGATGGAACGGGAAATCTTACCGACCTGCTTCGCCACGAGGAGAGCAACGATCAGGATTGCCCCGATGGGGAGAAGCGAGATGATCTGCTGCATACGCTGTTGGCTGGCGGTGGCGGCCGCGGCGGCCGCGGCGGCGGCGCCGGCGGAGCCGTCGAACTTAACGCTGGTGACGGTGGCACTGAAGGCCTGGTTCGGAATCGGGACGCCTTGAGCGTCCAGCTTCATCTTGCCGGCGAGGACGCCGTTGAGGATGGTCTGGACCGCCTTGGGATCGCTGACCTTGTCCGAATTGACGATCGCGACGATCGAGAGACCGTTGTAGCCACCCACGGCGTGAGTCGTTTGTTCGCGGTGGTTGTTTGTGAGGTACTCCTGGGACTGCTTGCTCGAGTCGTACTTCTGCGGAGTTGCGCCGGGAGGGGTGGTGGTCGGCGGCTGGGCCGGGGCGCTTGCCGAAGTGTTCGGGGTGGCCCCCATCGTGCCACCAGCGAGGCTGCCCTTTGAACCGGTCATCGACTCCGTAATCTTCTGGACGGTGCCGGGGCGGTCGGAAGGCGAGGTGTTGTCCTCACTCGAAATCGTTCGGTCGAGGTTGAGATCGGCGCTTGCGGTGACCTTGGTATTGCCTACTCCGAAAACGGCATCAAGGGTGGACTGAAGCGACGTTTCTACGTTTCGAGATTCCTTGGCATCCAGTTCGGCTTTGGTGCCGCCGCCGCTCCCGTCCGGACCGTTTTCCTTGCCGTCCCACAGGACGCCGAGACTGTTGCTGGCGACAAAAACGTCGGCGGGCGTCATTCCATCGACCGCATTGCAGACGAGGTTGGCGATGACCCGGCCATTGGCGCGGGAGATCGTGCCGCGGCCTCCCTCTACAAGGGTGACGCTGGCCGTCGGATGGTCTGCGTTCTCGGCGAAGACACGCTTCTCGGGGATGTTCAGAAGAACGGTGGCCGAAGCGACGCCCTCGGAGTGCTCGATGGTGCGTGCGAGGCGCCCTTCGAGGACGGCCTTGATGATCTGGCCCTCCATCGCAGGCGAGGTGCCCATCGTGACGTCCTTATATTTCTCAAGGTCCCAATGCCCGCTCTCTTTGGGCAGCTTCTGAGCCTTGGCCAGGCCCATCATCGCATCCTCGGACTTGCCTTTGGGGACTTTGATGACGCCCGTTTCGCCGTGCTCCTCCGGAATGCCCAGCGTGGTGAGCCCTTCCACAATCTGGCCCTTCTCCATCTCGCTCAGACCGGAAAACAGCGTTTCGTACTGAGGGCGGGTCGCGAAGAGCGTCGTGCCGACGAGCAAGAGAAGAAGCGCCCCAATTCCGCCCAGCGTAACAACCCGCTGAGTGCGATCGGCGGCGTTCCACCACATACGGATACGAGAAATGAGAGGGAGCATAGGCTCGTCGGTAATCTTCGGCCTCGGACCCTCATTTCGTTAGGTGTTTGGGAACAGAAAAAGGGACTTACAGAACAGAAGAGTCCTATAAGTCCCCAGGAGGCGGAACTAACCTTCGGCCAGGACCGCGGTGGTGGCGGCCTTCAGGACCGCCGGGTCCAATTCTCGCGTGCCGTCCCGGTCGAGGACACGGACGATGGGCGGGGTTTTGCCAAATCCGCCGGTAGCGGAATCGAGGTCGGCGGCGATGTCGAGCATTCGAAGGCCCTCTTGGAGAACCTCGTCCAACGACTTCGATTCAAACGGACCTTTGGTGCGGGCGATGTATTCGAACACCCCGCGGATTCGTTCGGAGCCGGAACCGGCGCAGGCGTACGCTCCATTCTCAAACCGTGCGCCGGCACCGTCGAAGAAGTAAACGCCAAAGCGGTCCTTCTTCGGGTCGTACGCGGCCACGATGGGGAGGAACAGGCCAATGCCTTGCATCGCCATGGGGGCGTTGCCGGCGAGGGCGCGGCTGATCTCCGCGAGCTTGCCTTCCAGGCTCATTTCGTGCAGTACAGAACGGCGGTAGTAGGCGAAGGAGTGCTTCAGAAAGCGCACGACCTCGACCGACCGGGCGAAGGCACCGGAGATCGCGACAACCGTACGGTCATCCAGGGCCATGACCTTCTCGGCCTGATCGTACATGATCAGGTTTCCGGCGGTGGCGCGTCGGTCGGAGAGCGTCAGGACGCCTTCGTTGTAGCGGAGGGAGAGCACGGTAGTTCCGTGCGACTCGTCACCCATCGCCCCGGCGCGGGGAAATGGATCTTCGACGAGGTCTCGGAATTCCTTCATTCCACCCGCAATCACTTCATCTCACCGGAGATCACTGGCCGGACCGCTGGCGGTACTTCTTCGCCTGATCGGGGTCGATCTTTTTCATGCGTTTCAAGAGTTCGTTTCCGCCATCCGGGCGGCGAACGCCGGGCGCGGAGGGGCCGCCCTCATCGCCGCTTTTGCGCTCAGGTTCGGGGGCTAGGGGACGTGTCAGTCGATCGCCGTCGGTCATGGGTTTCCTGCAAGGCTTTTGAGGGCCTCGATGAAAGTTCCTACGTCGGAGATCGACTCAAGTTCCGCCGGGTACTCGGCATCGGGCGGTAAATCGACCTCGCCCTGCTTAAAAACGAGGGTCCGCCACGACGCCGAGAGCAGATCGTCCGAAAACTTGCGCACCGCGATGGACCGGGCGCGGGCGCGGGTTCCCTCACTTACGGCTTCCATCCGGCCGTCCACGGGCGGGCCGACGGACACTTCGTCCATCTCTTCAAGGGCGGCGTGCAGTCCTTCGTCGGGATCTGGATTGTGATACTCAAGATCGTAGGACCGCATCGCCGCATCCTTCCAATCGAGCCCCGTCTGCTCAAGGATGAATCGTTTGGCCGCCCAATCCACCTCCCGGCGGAACTTATCGAAGCTTATACGAAGCTGGCCCAATAGCTGCCGGGAGGACTGGATCGTCCAGACGGCATTTTCGTCCAGATCGAGTCGTGCTTCGGCGGCGGCAAAATAGCTTTCCAGGATCTCGTCGGCGGTGGTCCAGGCGCCGTTCGCAAGCTTGGCTTCGAATTTGTATTTCGCATCGCGGCTGATATCCATGAATGCCCTCACGGGGTCAGCTAATTTGAAATCGGGAGGCTCGCCAATCTTGGCAAGCTCAAGAGCAATCTTAAGAAGGCCCACCTTACGCGCGGTGGCCGCGGGGATCATGTTGGCGTCGCCGGCGATGACGTGAAGCCGGATCCACTGGTTTCCGTCGCCGTGCGGCTCGTCGCGGGTGTTGAAGACGGGACGCCGGTAGAGGGTTTCGGCGTTGGCGGGTTCAACGAAGAAATCGGCGCGTTGGCTGAGTTGGTAGTCGACCCAAGGTCCAGTCTCGGAACCAACCTTTCCCGCGCCGACGAGGATTTGCCGGGCTACGAGCATAGGGACGCAGGCGGCAAAGAGTCTCTCATAGCCAAGCATCCGGGGCACGAGGTAGCTCTCGTGGGTGCCATAGCTCGCTCCGTGGAAGTCGGTGTTGTTCTTATAGACCCGGACCTGGCGCTCCGTCTCATCCGATAGGGCTTGGGCCGCCCGAAGCATAAAGGCTTCGCCCGCTCGGTCTTGAAGGGCCAGTTCCCAGATGGAACGGCACTCGGGGGTGGCGTATTCGGGGTGGCCGTGGTCGTTGTAGAACCGCGCGCCGTTCGCGAGAATTCGGTCGGCGCGAATTTCATGGGGGGCGCCGTGGTTTCGGCCGGTGTCGAACTGGGCGTCGACCGGGTCGAAGGCAAGGGCGTCGAGGCGAAAGCCTCGAAGGTCGGCTCGGGGACTCTCGCTTCGATAGTCCCAACCAACGAAGCGTCCGTCCGGGCTAGCCCGAACGAACGCCGTTGCATCGTCGATTTGGTCCTCTGCGCCCCGGCCCTCAACGAGGAGGCCGTACTCGGTGTCGAGTCCGCAGAGGATTGAGTTCACTCTATTTTCGGAAGACGGTAACGGTTCCGGTCGCCGGGACTCCCGAGGGAGGCGCCGGGAGGGTGTAGGTGAACTTGCGGATCGACTTGACGTCGGTGGTAACCGCGCCGTTTCGATCGAGATAGCTCGTCACCGTACCGGTCACACGCGCTGCCTGCGCCGCATCGTCGCCCGGGTCAGCGCCCAGGTATTGGATGGGATAGAGGTCGAACGTGCCCTTTCCGAGGTCAACGCCGCCGAAGTACATGTTCGTGATCTTGCCGCTTGCGTTGCGAGCGAAGGCCACAACGTCGCCAAGCCGTCCAACAACGCCGCTGCCACCGTCGCTTTCGAAGGTGTACCGCTCGCTGGAGTTCGGGAACATGACCATCTCAAAGCTGGTTCCGCCGCTCAACACCTTGTTGTAGTCGCGGAAGCCACCGTAGATGGCGACGATTCGGGTGGTGCCCGTCACGTCAGTTGGGAGCGCATCGCGAAGGTCGTACGTGCCCTGGAAACCAGAAGCAAGGGAGCCTTCCGACCACTTACCAAGAACGATTTCGGAGAAGACATTGCCCACTTCCTGGAAGTAGGTGCCGTCGGCATCCGAAAGCGCGAAGTTATCGCCCGTAAAGTAGACGAAAGAAGCGGTCTCGATCGGGGTACCCGATTCGTCTCGCACGACCGGCTTCAGCGAGTCGTCGACGTCCGCAAGCGGGAATCGCACGAAGTCGCCAAGACGACCGGCGAGGTGGTTGATCGCATCCGGATCTGTCCCCGACGTGTTGTAGTTTAGCGCCTTGAACGTATCGGAGTCGAACGTGATCGAACCCGATGTGCCGGGGAACGAAGCCGTGCTTACGTGAAGCTGAACGACCGAAGTGCGTCCCGGGAAGACTTGGATACGAGCATCCATATCGAACGGGAGCGTGTTCGCATTGCCGTTCTGGTCCAAAATCGTCGCCGGGTCGATCCCGGTGTCGTTCAGACGGCCCGCGCTATCTTCCGTCAGGACCCGGTTCGGGTCGAACGAAAGTTCGCTGAAGTTCCGCGAATTCGCCCGACCGGTGGTCGTAACGCCAAACGGAACGTTAATCCGCGCGGTGAGGGTCTGGAAGCCACTCAGGCGCAGGTTAAGCGGAGCAAGGCTATCCCGCTGAACGGGAGCGCCGCCATCGCTGATGGTCTGACGCGTGATCTCAAGGTAGTTATCCCCGAGAGCGCGACCTTCACCGGTCAAATACGTAATTTCTACGCGGCCGAATGATGGGTCGAGATTGACCGTCATCCCGCCGGTCGTGGTACCGGAGGTCGTTGGGGTGCGATGACCGCCCCCGCCGCCGCCGCATCCAATCACTACCGCCGCGCATGCGGCCAAAAGAAATGCCTGATTCCTCAAACTCGATTCACCTCGGACGCCGCCCCACCGTTGGGGCCGGTTGCGCGGACAGTATAGCGCGTTATCCTCATATTGGGCGACGGCATGGCACAACCTTTCCGTTCGTTTGAAAAAACTGACCGTTTAGATGACCGCAGGTAGACTTGCAGGGTCCATGCGCCGGGACGATCTTCTCGACTTAAACGACGTGCTTCAGCACCCCGGGCGCAGCCTTGCGGTGGACGTCTCGACCGAACTGCCCGAGGAGGCCGATATCGACCTCCTCAGTCCGCTCGAAGGGTTTCTCGAAGCCGTTTCCACCGGAAACCTCCTGCTTATCACGGGGGAGTTCTCTTCACGAATCGTTGTCGAGTGCGCTCGATGCATCGGTCCGCTTGAAATCGATATCAAATTTGAAATCGACGAACAGTTCGCCGTTGCAGGAACTCCAAGTTCACTCGACCCCAAAGATACGGCGAAAGTCGTTGCCGACGAACCCTTCCCGCTTTTCGAGGGCAATCAGCTGATCGTCGAGAGTCTTCTCCGGCAAGCGCTGCTTCTTGCCATCCCGGTTCAGCCGCTCTGCGAATTCGGTTGGGATGGCGATTGCCCGGAGGCACTTAAACGAGGGGTCGTCGCACGTCCGGTTGAGCCGACCCGCCACGAGTTCAACGCATTGCAGAATCTGCTGCGGACCGAGGGTGAGGATTCGAATTGAGCATCGCGTTGGACGCGATGGGGGGCGACCATGCGCCCGACGAAATCGTTGCGGGCGCGCTGTTGGCCGCACCCGAACTTCGTATTCCGCTCGTCCTCGTTGGTGACCCGGAGGCGATCGCGAAGGCCGCCGGCGGCCCTTTACCCCGGAACGTTACCGTGAGGGCGGCCAGTCAGACGGTTGGCATGGAGGAGAAGCCGACCGAGGCCTACCGGAAAAAGAAGGACTCCAGCCTGATGGTGGCGGCCCGGATGGTGAAGGAAGGCTCGGCGAGCGCACTGGTTTCCGCCGGCAATACCGGAGCGGCCTCGGCCTTCTCTCTGCTCATCTGGCGTCAGCTTCCTGGCGTGCATAAGCCGGCGATCGCGAGCCGCCTCCCAAACGCGCACGGAGGGTTTGTCCTACTGGATGCGGGCGCGAGCCCGGACGCCGATCCGGAGGACCTCGTGGAGTTCGCTCATATGGGCCGCGCGTACGCGGAGAAGATCATGGGCCGCCCCAATCCCCGGGTTCACCTTCTAAATATTGGCGAGGAGCCGGGTAAGGGGAACGCGCAAGCCAAGCAGACCTTCAAGCTTCTGAGCGCCTACCCCTGGTTCGCGGGCAACATCGAGGGCAAAGACATTTTCCGGTCTCCCTGCGACGTGGTGGTGTGCGATGCGTTTGTGGGCAACGTGGTTCTCAAGACGGGCGAAGGGGTGGCCGAACTGATCGCGGACACGATTCGGGCCGGAGTGCCAACGAACCCGCTCGTGAAATGGCTTTATTGGCCGGTGCGCAAAGTCACCGCCCCGCTTCGAAAAAGCATGGACTACGCCGAAGCCGGCGGAGCTCCACTTCTCGGCCTCAACGGCCTTTGCGTCATCTGCCACGGCCGCAGCAACGCAAAGGCGATTAAGAACGCGCTCCTTATGACTCAAACCGCTATCGAAAGTGGCCTCGTCGATGCGATCGCCACTGCGATCCGCCCTAACCCCCGAGAGGGAGTTTCCTCGTGATTCGGCCGGTCGTGCTCGGATCCGGAAGCGCGGTTCCGCCGCGGATCGTTACGAATGACGAGCTTTCGCTCACCGTCGATACGACCGATGAATGGATCACGCAGCGCACAGGAATCCGGGAGCGACGGGTAACGGCGCCTGACGAGACCTCTTCCACTCTAGGCGCGGAGGCGGCCAAGAAGGCACTGGCGGCGGCCGCGATCGAGGGATCCTCGATCGATCTGGTCGTTTGTGCCACAACCTCGCCCGACTACCCATGGCCCTCGGTGGCGTGTTTGATTCAGGACGCGGTGGGAGCGACAACGGCGGGAGCGTTCGACTTGAGCGCGGCTTGCGCCGGATTCACATACGCGCTTTCAGTGGGCGGAGCCATGATCTCGGCCGGAAACGCCAAGCGAGTGCTGGTCGTGGGCGCGGATACTCTGACGAAGCAGGTCGATTGGACCGACCGAGGAACTTGCATCCTGTTTGGCGATGGCGCGGGCGCGGTTATCCTAGAAGGTCAGGAGAATAGCGAGCGAGGACTGATCGACTCGGTCCTCTTTGCCGACGGCTCCGGGACGAAGCATCTTCTGATCGAGGGCGGCGGCGGACGGTATCCGAAAGGCAAGCCGTACAGCGAGGGAGTTCGCGACACGATTTACATGGCGGGCCGCGAGGTGTACCGATTTGGCGTAAACGCCATGCCCGATGCCTGCGAGAAGCTGCTCGCCCGAACCGGGCTAACGCCCGCCGACGTGGACCTATTCGTTCCTCACCAAGCCAACGTACGAATCATCGACTCGGCGGCGGAGCGGTTGGGGATTCCGAAGGACAAGGTCTTCGTGAACCTGGAGCGGTACGGCAACACAAGCGGCGCTTCGATTCCGCTTGCCCTGGATGAAGCGGTTCAACAGGGACGTCTGAAGCCGGGCATGCTCGTCATGACCGTCGGCTTCGGCGGCGGACTGGCCTGGGGCGCGAACCTCATCCGCTGGTAGGACCTCGGGACCGATGGACCTTCTTGAGAGCTTGGATTTAAAGCCCACCGAGGACGGCTATGAATTTCTTCCTGAGGGAGATGTTGTCGGTCGGTGTGTTCTGCACGGAGGCTGGCTTCAAAGCTTCGAAGTCGACCGGGATCAGCGACGGCGCGGGATCGGGCGTAAGGCGATGGGGTTGCTTCTCGCAACACTCAACCCGGATTCGCGATTGGGAATCGAGATCCCTGCCACTGACCCGGTTGGCCGGGCCTTCCTGGAGGCGATGGGGTTTGGGATTAAGGGACTCGTATTCGACCGTCGCGTCGTGGCGAGTGAGAAGAGCATCGAGCTTTTTCGCCCGGTTGGGCAGAAGGAGTTGGAGTTGATCCAAGCATCTGGCATGCGGGCGTTCCCGCCGCGGTTGCCAGAGCAGCCAATCTTCTATCCGGTCGCGACCTTGGGGTACGCGCGGTTGATCGCGAGCGATTGGAACGTTCGGGACGAAGCTTCGGGCAACGTAGGCTACGTCCTCCGCTTCCGGGTTCTCAAAGACTATTTGGATCGCCATCCGCCGCAGGAGGCGGGCGGAAGAGACCTCATCGAATACTGGATTCCGGCGGAGGATCTTCCCGCGTTCAACGCCGCTCTCGTCGCTGAGATCGAAGTGGTCGAGAAGTTCGGCTAGCTTATGCCGCCAGCGCGACGGCGAGTTCCCGGTGGACTTTTGCGCCTTTCAGTTCAGTGAGATGCACGTGTCGAAGGTCGCTGCGGCCGTTTCCGGTGAGCCGGGACAGGTACTGACACAGTTCTTCGGCCTCTTCCCGGGTAAGGGTTAGGCAAACGTCGTTGAGGCTCTTGCCACTCTCAAAATCGGTAATTCGCATCGCACACTTCCTCTTCGGGTTACCGGCCCAGACGTCTCAATCGTGCCCAAGTTTCGCAAACCGGGACCTTCGGTCCTATAAACCGAAAATTGTCACTCCATTCCGCTTCTTCCCTTCCCCCTCTTCCCTTTTCCTTTGCGAATCGGGTCTAATATTTCCGACCGGGGAATTAGCTCAGTTGGGAGAGCGCCTCCATGGCATGGAGGAGGTCAGGGGTTCGAGCCCCCTATTCTCCACCACGGTTTGAACTCCGCAGAGGGCTTGCTTCCACTCAGGAAGCTGGCCCTCGATTCGTTTGAGCCTTAACATTTGCGCCCTATTACCTGACTTTCAGAATCCAGGCCCCTCGCTCACGTTCCCTCGACTTGCCCCACCGCCGCCGCGATAAGCCTTCGCCCTCTTTTCTGTAATCTGAGCCATCTTTCGAAGGTCTTCATGAACAAGAATCCTTAGGTGCGGCGTTGGAAAAGGATCTCCGGACAGATCGCAGCGAGCCATATGCCATCTCTCAATGTCCTGCAGTTGGTCTATTTCCAGGCGGGCTTCGAAGAGAATATCTGGAGCCGAAGGAGGTTTTGGTGGCTCTCAACCACCTCGATAAGCATATTTGTCGCAGGGTTGCCGAGAAAGGTGGTCTCAATTGCATAAGCCGAAAGGTTGTGGATCGTTCTGGATAGCGAAATCGTACGTTGAAACGACACCAACTCGATGGGACCATATTCAGACGCTAGCCCCGGTAGCGTGAAACAGACACCTGCTTGGTCAGTGCTTTCGGTTTCAGAATCGGCCCTGTCGTTGTGGCCCTACCCTTGCAGCCGAGCGCGCCGGTAGGTGCCGCGTCCTTTGGCGCCTTTTCGAAAATTCGAGTAGAGTTTCCCGGTGACCATCCAGACCTTTGAAGACAAGGGCCCCGAAATGATCTTCTGTTGCGATGGTGCGCGGAACGCCTGGGACGCCGATGCGATTGTAATCGTTCCGGAGCCCCACGGGGACGACGAGCCCCTCATCTTCACCGCCGCAATCGACTATGAAGGGGGCTCGGCGTTGCGAATCGCTTTCTGTCCGTTCTGCGGTGTGCCCGTCGTGCCTTCGACCCCTTCGTAGCCTCCGTACTTAGGTGTTGATGCCGACGACGAGGCTGGCGCTGTAGCCGGCGGACACGCTGCCGGTGACGGTCGCGATCTGGTAGGTCGTGCCGTCGCTGAACACGCCGTCGTTCGCGAAACTCGTCACGGAAGTGTTCTGTCCGTGGGTGTAGAGAGATGAGGCGTAGACGGTTTGGGTGATCGTCTGCGGGAAACCGAACTGCGAAGTTGCGGTGACCGTGCTCGTGAGGGAGGTCAGATAGACCTGAAGGTGGACGTGGGTGATTCGGCCGGTATACCAGCCGGGGAAGATCGTCGTGAACGTCACCTTTCCGCTGCTATCGCTTTTCTGGATTCCCCGGCAGTACGTCTCGCCCGCATGGCTCCCGTTCTGGCTCGAACTGTAACCTGAGTATTCTCCCTCCTTATCGCAGTGCCAAATGTAGACATAGGCGTTGGGGATCACCGCGCATGCTCCGTTGGCCTGGACCAAGGTGAGTTCGATCGTTAGAGGAACGCCCGTCTTCGTCTCAGCGATGCTGCTGCGGATCATCGCCGAGTTGGAAAGAACAGCGTACAGCGGATACGGACCGTCCGTCTCGGAGGGGATGAGGTGGCAGCTTGTGCTTGCGGCGGTTACGGTCATGCTCACCGTCGCCGTCTTGCCGGACTCGCTTTCCGTGACCTGGATCTGAGCGGTGCCGGCGGCGATACCGGTGACGAGGCCGGTTGAGCTTACGGTTGCGATGCTGGTCGAGAGCGAAGTCCAAGTCACCGTTGAGGCCGATGTAAGGACTACGGCTCCCGAGGAGTTGAGCGCGGTCATGGCCAACTGTGTGGTACTGCCGACCACGACAGATGGGCTCGTGGGCGTAATGCTGAGCGAACTTACGGTGGAGGCCATCGTGATCGTCAGGGTCGCCGAGACGCCTGAGGTGATGGTCACGGCCTTTGTCGCGCTCGCTTGAGCGGTACCGCTGCCGGTGGTGGTCGGGAACGCTTCGGCCTTTAGGGTCAGATCCCCTGAGGGCAGGTTAGAAAACGAAACCGTCGAGGTACTGCCGGTGCTGGGCCGGGCGACGACCTGGGTGGATACGACGGTCGTGCCGCTTAGGAAGGAGACGGCAATGCTGTTCGCCGCTACCGGAATGAGGCGGGAAGCATCCGGCCACACAATCGTAAGAACGGCTCCGGCCAAGTCTTTGCCTCCACCCGCTCCGCCACAACCCACGACCATCGCGGAGGTGCCGAGGCCGGCGGTGGCAAGGTACTGCATGGCCTTTCGGCGGGAAAACTTCTGGTCGGATAGGCGGTCGCCTTTTTGTTCTTCGTTCATTCCAAGTGTCCTTCTGTCGGGCGGGTGCCGGTCTGAGGGATATTTTTGGGTCTCGGGATGAAGACCGGATTAAGCTGTTCAGGCGGGTGGTCTTAACCCACTCGAAAAAAATGGCCCCTGGCGAAGCTGCCAAGGGCCGAGTCCTCTAACTAGTGAGGCTTCCGTGAGCCCCTCGCTTTCCTGATCGAGTCAGGTGAAACGATTGTCCGACCTCGACATTAAGACGACATAAAGACATCGAACTGGCTGAAAAGGCGATACTCTCGCAGAACGGTCGGGCCACTCCCATGACATTTTTGCCAGCATTTCCGCTTTTGCGCTTCGACCGGACTTAAGGGAGTTGGGGTACTAACCGCTCAGATGAAAATACTTGTCACGGGAGCGTCGGGAAATGCGGGCCAGGTGGTTTGCCGCGAACTGGTCAACCAGGGCTTCGATGTGCGGCGATGCGACGTGGCGCCGCCGCTCTCCGATGGATTGCCGGAAGTGGAGTTTGTCCGCTGCGACACTCGAACCGACGCCGATGTCCGCAAGGCGGTCGAAGGGTGTGATGCGATTGTGCATTTGGCGGCCTGGCACTGCGCCCACAACCCGCCGGTGAGCGATGCAACGATCTTTGCCGTTAACGTGGATGGAACGTTCAACGTGTTTGAGGCCGCCCGCGCGAACGGGATCCAATCCCTCGTTTTCGCTTCTTCGATGGCGTTCGGCTGGGGTGGCGTCTACGGCGTCACGAAGGTCATCGGAGAGGATCTCTGCCGGATGGTTCACGAGTCCACCGGAGCATCAGTGGCGATGCTCCGCTATCACGATTTCGTGCCTAAGCCCTACCTCGCCTTCGGAGCCAAACTCCTCCAGAACGGCGTAGACCGGCGCGATGTCGCCACTTCGACCGTGGCCTCGCTTCGGGCGGCGATCAACCGGAAGATTGGCCTTTTCGGGACGATCGTCCACACGAATCACGGAATGCCTGCCGAGGTGATCTCCCAATTCCGAACCTTGGGACCGGATTGGTGCGAGACGCAGGTGCCGGGGGCAAAGGCGTTGATGGCGAAGTACGGGATCGAAGGTCCGACATCGGTAGAACAACATGACCTCTCCGAAGCGAAACGGCTTCTGGGTTGGGAGCCGAAGTTCGGGTTCGTGGAATTTCTGCAGGACCTCAAGGCGAGAGAGGAGCAGCAAGAAGACGTCCGTGCCCTATGGGCACCCGGACAAACTCCGGACTAACGACGGCAAGGAAACGGCGGGGGAATCTCGGGGCTATTCTGTGGGAGACGGATCGTGGCGATCCGGTCGAAACGCAATGATGCTCTTCCTTCCCCCTCCGGCAAACCTCGATATTGTTCAGTTCGGTGTTGCCGCCTCCGAAAAGGCGCATCATCTGACCTCCGAGAGTAGCGAGATCGTCCAAGGCGGGTTGCAAACCCCCGCCCGACGTCTTCTGCCACACACGCCCCAGACCTGGGAAGGCGGGCGGTTGGCTTTCGATATGAAAGTCGATCCTCTCAAACCGAACTATCTGACCGTCCGGCTTTGGGGCTCCGACAATCAGGCGAACCGTCTGGTGCTTTTCGTCGATGGTAAGCAGATCGGCTACCACCACATCGGCGACTATGACCTGATCGATTTCGGTTCAGAGAGCGGCCAGCCGTCCTTTAATGGCCGCTTTTTCACCTCCACCACCCCCATCCCGGTGGCACTGACGCAAGGGAGGAAATCGCTCCATCTGGAGATTCGCGGCATCGGCGCCCTCTGGAGCTATGGGCAGACGTTCGACAAGTTTCAGAAGCCGTTGAGCGAACCGACTCGCGGCATTTATGCGGCCTACACCCACTCCGACGGCTTCTTTGCGCCGCCCACGGACGAGCGCCAAGGGAAAGCGGTCGAGGCGCCCATCCGTCAGACCCCGACGGCCGAGCTTCTCGACCAATTGAAAGCGCGGCTAAACAAAACGATCGACAACCTCATCGCGAAGGGCAGCCCGCTGAACCAGATGGAGGCTCACACGCTGGCCCGCGCCTATCGGATTAGCTGGACGCATGCTTATCACAATCCGGAAGCGCTTAAGCGGGTGGTAGAGGCTGGCGACAACCTTTTCCGAAGATTCAATGCCGACCCGCGACTGGTCTCCAACGAGCGCGACACCTGGAATCCAGACTGGTTCGGCTTCGGCCCGTTTGGGCAAGCCGTTGGCTGGTTGAGTGGTGAGATGAAGCTTGACGAGAACATCTCCGACGGCAATGGAGACCATATTCCCCGCCGCTCCGCCTACATCGCCCTGTTCAAAGCGAGCAGCATCTACCTCCGCACCCACCGGCGTTGGTACACGAACCAGTCGATGATCGTGGATCTCTACGCTTACCTCTCGAACCAGGGACTCCGCGCGGTGGCGCCTGAACAAGCGATTCCGGAGGATAAGATGCTGGACTACTTGCACCAGTCGGTCGGGCTCAAACCGTGGGTGGGTAGCGACACCCCCGACGGCACTCCGAACTACATGCTTGGGAAATCGTATTTTCAGGTCACGAAAAAAGGGCTGACGCGCGAGCTCGGCTACGTGGGCTATTACGGTGAGGTGCTGGATTGGGCGGCCTCGATCTACCAGGCGACCAAGGGAAACGGCGCGGAAGGGGATTCGCTCATCAAGGCCCAGCTCATCAAGCTGGCCAATTCACGCTCCTATTTCCGCTACCCGTCCCTCGACGCCGATGGCAACCGAACCATGCGCATTGAAGGCGTCGTTGGTTGGCGAGACGCGCACTATCCGGGCGATGTGGTGTACGGCGAACGGTTTGCCTGGGATGGCTCGCCACTCTACGTGGCGGCCGCAACGATGGATCCCCGGCAGATCTCGTTTGCCCAGCAGATGTTTGCCGACAACCAGTTTTACTCTTCCGTTGCGGAGCACATGAAATTGAGTGGCCTTCGGGCGGACGCGGGAATGTTGGACATTCCGGACGAAGTTGCGGCGATCGAGAAGTCCACCCCCGGCACGGAGCGGCTTCCGATGTCGCAGAAGGGCGACTGGGTTTGGAGCGATGAAGAGGACGGCGTGGTTGCCATCCATCACGGCAACGACATCCTCTACGCCTCGCTTTACTGGCGGGCCCGTGCGGGCATCAACTTCCTGGCCAAGGTCCACCTTGTACGACCGACGATGGACCGGCTTGCCACCGTGAACGAGGAGGTCCGATATGAGCCGAGCGGACTTTTCTACACTCGCCCGGACAACATCAACTCCCTCGCCCAGGGCACCCCCAACTTTCGAGAGTACGGAGACATCCATTCCGCTCACGCCGGCGAACGCCTTCCGATCGCCAAAATCCCGACCGGTACGAACTACAAGCCGGGCGACGAAAGCGTGTATGCGGGCCGGGGCACCTTCTACGTCTTGCGGTACGGACCCTATCTGATCGCAATGAACATGGGCGCGAAGCCCGATTCGGTCACCGTGCCCGCGAGTTCCGCGCCGATCCCCGAGTTGGTTTCCCGGAAATCAATCCCTGCCAAAGGTGGTGTCCAGACAGTGGCGCCCGGCACGACGGCGGTGTTCTATTTCGCAAAGGATGACCGGTAGGTTCTAGACGGCGTCTTTCCAACTGAACTTGGGCTCAAAGCCAAGCATTCGGCGCGCCTTTTCGCTACTCATGAGGGCGGTTCGCTCGTCGATCTCGCTTTTGAAAGGAACATTGGGGAATGCTCCGGCCATCAGTTCTTGGCTCGGGCAGGACATGACGGTGTCGGGGTTGGCGATGACGAACACCTCGGCGCCTTTCAAAGGCGATTCGAGGGCGAGGCGCATCGCCTGGGCGGCGTCGCGGGCGTCGATGTAGCTCCAGAGATTCCAGCGCCGCGAATTCAGGTCGCCTTCGAAAGATGGGAACCGCGCGTAATCGTCCGGCTCCATCACGTTGGAGAAGCGAAGCCCGAACAGTTTAAGCTCCGGATCCCAACGGCAGAACTGCTCCGCCATCGTCTCGCTAAGGAGTTTGGCCAACGAATAGGCGCTTTCCGGGCGGCCAGCGTACTCCTCATCGAGCGGAACATAGGGCGGTGGCACATCGAAGGGCAGACCGAGCACGGTCTCGCTTGACGCGTAGGCCACGTTCTTGATCCCGAGCACCCGGCATGCCTCGAACACGTTGTAATCGGAGAGGGTGTTATTGCGGAAGGTGTGGGCATTGCTGTACAACCCAGGCGCGGGGATCGCGGCGAGGTGAACAACGCCTTCGGCGCCTTCGAGCGCGCCAATGACTTGGCCGAATTCGGTGAGGTCCGCACCCATTGAGCGCTGGGGGGATCCGAGTAGCGGAGCGCGGTCGACTACCGTGACCTCGTGCCCATAGGCATTCAATTCAACGACACAGGCTCGTCCTGCCTTGCCCGCTCCGCCGGTAACAACCACCTTCATGGCCCTATTGTGGCGGAGCGGTTAAAGGGTTCGATCAGGTTGCCGTTTGCGCGGTGGCCAGAAGCGACTTCTGATAGGCCGAATAGCCTCCGATGAGGTTCTTCGTATCGAAGATTCCGTGGCGGCGCAACAGGCCGATGGCCATAGCGGATCGGATTCCGCTGGCGCAATGGACGACGAGGGCTTTGTCCTTCGGCACTTCTTTGATTCGGGCTTCAAGGTGGCCAAGAGGAATATTGATCGATCCAGGGACGATCCCGAGGAACGTTTCGGAGGCATTCCGAACGTCGAGGACCGCAAACTCCTCTCGGGCAAGGCCGTCTCGAAAATCCTCGGCGGTTATCTGGGGGGGCGCGGCGAGGGAGCCACTATTGTTCACATATGCATCGAGCGCATCTGGGCCGAACCAAGCGGGTACGTCATCGAGGCCGATCATCGCGAGTCCCCGCTTGGCTCTGGTGGCATCTGCTTCAGAACCCGCGAGTAGGTAGATCGGCTGATCGTACGGGAGGAGCCATCCGGCCCAGCTACCGAAGCTCTTGCCGAGGGGAATGTTGATCGTGCCGATCGCGGCACCTACTTGGGCCTCGGCAATCGATCGGGCATCGACGACGATTGCTCCGTGATCGAGAAGATCAAGGAACCGAAGCCCGCCGAAGCGCGGGGGAGCGCCTAAGCTGCCGACAGGTGGCGCCCCCTGCTTGTTTAGGCGCTTCATCTCCTTGTAATAAGTGGGAGGAGCGGGTTGCCCGGCGAGGACGTCTTCCACGAAGCGGTCCTCGTCGTTAGTCTTGAAAGCCCAGTTCGATCCTATTTCATAGGCGAGCGTCGAGGCGGGCACGCCGCCAAGGCTCTTTCCGCAGGGAGATCCCGCGCCGTGGCCGGGCCAAAGCATCAGCGATTCGGGAAGCTTTCTAAAGGCTTGGATCGATCGAAAGAGGGCCCTGGCCCCTTGATCCATGGTTCCCACGATCCCTGCGGCACGCTCCAGAAGGTCGGGACGGCCGACATCGCCGACGAAAATGAAGTCTCCCGTAAGGGCGCAGAACGGCTCTTCGCTCGTGGCTTCGTCGGTGACAAGGAAGGAGAGATGTTCGGGCGTGTGTCCGGGCGTGTGCATAACCTCGAGGCGCACCTTGCCGGCACGGATGACGTCGCCGTTCTTCACGAGGTGAACGAACGGTCGGTCGGCAAAAGTATATTTCCAATCGGCGTCGCCCTCATCGGATAGGTACAGGGTGGCGCCCGTTCGCTCCGCTAATTCGAGGCTGCCGGAGGCGTAGTCGGCATGGATATGGGTCTCCGTAACGCCGGCGATACGCATTCCCTCGGCCGCGGCCGCTTCGATGTATTGCGATAGGTCCCGGTTCGGATCCACCACGATCGCCTCGCCCGCACCGGGGCAGCCAATCAGGTAGCTCGCTTGGGCGAGGGGCTCGTCGTAGAAGCGTTTCAGGATCATCTTCTTTCTCCCTTTAGTGAGTGCACTATGCGTGATTTTGGTAGCCGCCGACTCTCGGGCCCGGTTTTCAGCACGGCGAAGCAGAGAGAGGAGAGACAAAGAGAGAATTGGTTCGCAATGTACTGGGCCGACCGGCGCTAATTTATCAGTAAATTCAGAAAGAGCCGATTCCGGCCCATATTTGACCTATCCGACCCGCGTCCGGGCTCTTTCAATCGAAATCGCGGGCAAATAAGAAAAAGATTTACCGTCAAATATCCGGAACTCGGTGTAAAATCGACACGGTTAGCCCATTTAACCGTAAATCCATGAGAACGACGATTCGCGATGTGGCGGAGCGGGCCGGCGTGTCGGCCATGGCGGTGAGCGTGGTCATAAACGGCGCCGGCCAGAACGTCACAATCAGCCAGGAAAAGGCAGAGCGGATTCGTCGGGCCGCTCGCGAGCTTCGCTATCAGCCGAACCACCTTGCGAGGTCGTTCCGAACCCAGAAAACCGGCCAAGTCGCCGTCGTCTTCCAGCACCTCGGGAGGCTGGGCCAGGAGCATCCGTACCACTCGCTGATCTTAAACGGAGTCATGGAGGCTCTTTTCCCGAGGGGCTACACCCTTTCGCTCTGCCCTCGCATGGTCAACGCAGGAGAACCCGGTTTCATTTCGGATGGGAGGTTCGACGGTGTTTTGTGGTGTCGCCCGGACTTTACGGAGGCATCGGTCGAAGAGATCCAGGAGGCGACAATCCCGGTTGTGATGATGCACGCCCCTCCTGGAATGGCTCCCGGGGTGCCGACCTTCTGCGCGGACAACGAGGGCGCAATGTGCCGAGTGGTCGACCATCTTAAAGGACTTGGTCACGAACGGCTCGCGTTCGCGATCGACCTTTGGAGCGTGAAGACGGTGGAGGGCCAGGTCCGATGGAAGGCTCTGACCGACGCGGCGGCCCAAGCCGGGTTGCCGAGCCCCGATCTGCTGATTCTTGGCGACCATGGCATCCTAGCCCGCTACGGGGAGGTTGCGGCACCCCATACGGCGTTGGTCTGCTTCAGCGACGAACTGGCCGGATTTGTACTTGGATCGCTTGAGCGGTTCGGTGTGTCCGTGCCGCGCGACGTTTCCGTCGTTGGCTTTGACTCTTCCGCCTTTTGCGATTCAACAAGGCCGCGCCTAACCTCCGTCAATCAGCCCGTCGAGCATATGGCGTTCGCGGCGACGACTCACCTTTTAACCCTTATTCATGAGGTCGAAGCGGGACTTCCCAAATCGCCCGTGGCTTCTAGCATCTACGACTGTGGCCTCGATGTTCGAGAGTCCACCGCGCCTCCCCGCACTCACTGAAGAGTAAACAAAATGAAACGAGCATTCACGCTTATTGAACTCCTTGTCGTCATCGCAATTATCGCGATCCTTGCCGCCATCCTGTTCCCGGTTTTCGCGCAAGCAAAAGCCGCCGCGAAGAAGTCCGTCGCCATTTCAAACCAGAAGCAAATTGCCCTGGGCATGGTTATGTATGCAGGCGACGTCGACGACGTAACGCCGATGGCTCAGTCGTACGGCAGCTTCAACACCAATCTCCCGATTGAGCTTTCGCCATACATTCAGAAGGTCAAGAACGCCTATGGCGGGGACTCCGGAGACATCGACACGAACACCCTTTGGAAGGACCCGATGGATCCCGGGACCATCGTCGCCCCGGACAACACCCGCAAGTGGGCGAAGCAGAGCTTTGTTCCGATCTATTGGACGGCGGGGACCGACCGTCAGGCTTGGGGAACTTGGGTTGGTAACGATGCCCCCGCAACGGGCGCCTACATTCCTGGACGCTCGATGACGATGTTCCCTGCTCCCGCAGACACTTTCATCCTTGCCGAGACCGCGAACGTGAACAGCGTACTTGGCACGAACTACCCAGGCGTCAAGCGGCCTTGGGATCCGGTCACCAGTACTTGGCCAGGAAACGCAGGCGGCAACCCGGGCGGCGCTTACGTTGGCCAAGACTGTGTGACAAACAATGCGAGCGGCGTCTGCACCAAACTCCTTGACTCGACCAAGCCGACCGGCTTCCACTCGGAAGGCTGGGTTTACGCCTATGCGGATGGCCACGCCAAGTACCTGAAGGTTCAGGCGACGATCGGTAAAGGCCGAGCGGGCGGGGTGGACGATACGGGAGCCGCCTGCAACGGCCTTCGCCCTTGCGGCCCCTGGACGCTCGACGACCAAGACTAGTCAACCGTTGGGCCTTAGTTCTGCAGTGAACGAAGGCCCTTGCTCTGCAAACACCTGATGAAAAAGACTCCGCAACTCTTTATCGCTGCCTTCACCGCTTTTATGCTTGTCGGCTGTGGCTCCGGCGACTCGTCGGCCGACGCCACGAAGTCCAATGTCGCGGCGCCTGCCGCGCCCGGAGCCGCACCGGTCGCCGCAACCCCGAATGGCAAGGCCGCCGCCGATGCGGCTGACGGAACCCGCTAAGGTTCTTATTTCGTCTGTCTGCGTTTTGCCCGGCAGAGTAAGGTCCTAGCCGGGAACACTTTTGGCTATCTCCCTTGAAACCATGATCATCGCCGCGCTTGGTTCTCTGCTCGCCCTCGCTCCGGTTACTTCGCGAGAAAGGATTCGCTTCGATGCCGATTGGCGGTTCTTTCGCGCTCCGGTTGTTGAAGGAGCGGCGAGGCTGGGGCCGTATAAGTGGGAATGGAAGCTGGCCAACACGGGTGATCTAAACCTAGATCGTTTGCCCTCGGATTTGGGCCCGGGGGAATGGATACCGACGCGGCTGGGTATTAACGTTCTTGAGCGGCGACAGAACGGCTGGTTTCGCGCCGAGTTAGGAGCGGACCCGATGGGAGCGGAAAAGGTGCTTGTCTTCGACTCGACCGACGAGGATGCCTCGATCTTTCTCAACGGCAAGCACATTGGAACTCATATCGGATTCGGAACCCAATTCGAGATCCCGGTGGGCGCGGCTTGGCAGCCGGAGGGGCCTAACTCGCTGGTTGTGCTGGTCAAGAACTGGGCGCAGACCGGGGGGATCAACGGGGGCGTCAACCTCAGCCTCCCCGAGAGCAAAATCGTTCCGGCGGAGGTTGCTCCCAACTTTAACGATCGGGAATGGCGGACCATCCATCTTCCCCACGATTACGTCATCGAAGGGAAATTCGACCAGAGCGCGGACAATAGCCATGGCAGTTTGCCGAAGCCGGTCGGCTTTTACCGGAAGAGCTTTACTCCTCCCGGCTCGATGCGCGACAAGAGCGTGTGGCTGGATTTCGACGGGGTCTACCGAAACTCCGATGTCTTTCTCAACGGCGAGAAGCTGATTCACCAAGACAGTGGCTACGCGGGATTCCGCGTGGATCTCACAAAGAAGCTGGCTTTCGACCGTCCCAACCTCCTTGCGGTTCGTGTCGATCCGCGAAAGAACGAAGGCTGGTGGTACGAAGGCGGCGGCATCTACCGGCACGTTTGGCTAAACGCGGCAAATCCGGTCCATATCGCACCCGATGGCATCTTTGGAAGGGCGGAAGTCGACGGGGATAAGGCTTCGGCCCATATCTCCGTGGACCTTGCCAATAGCGCCGGAGAGGAGCAAACCGTGACCGTTCGATCCGGGTTGTTCGATCCGACGGGGCATCCCGTTGGCGCGCTGGAAGCCGCCGACGTGAAGCTGGGGGTTGCCGGGTTGACCCTGGGCGGGAAGATCGAGATCGCTAATCCGAAACTTTGGGACCTCGGCAAGGCAAACCTATATCGGATTGAAACAACGATCCTAAAGGAAGGCCGGGTGATCGATTCCGGCTCTGCCACTTTTGGTATCCGCACCCTTCGCTGGGACAAGGACCACGGTTTCTTTCTCAACGGCCGGGCGGTTAAGCTTCAGGGCACGTCCAACCACCAAGATCACGCTGGAGCGGGCATCGCTCTGCCAGATAGTCTTATGGAGTGGCGGATCAAGCGGCTGATGGAGATGGGCTGCAACGCCTATAGAACCGCGCACAATCCGGTCGCGCGCGAGTTTCTGGACGCTTGCGACCGGCTGGGAATGCTGGTTCTGGACGAGACCCGGCATCTGGGGGACTCGTCTTCTTCAAAGAGCGCTCCCGGCACCAAAGCCGACGATCTGTCGGACTTGAAGTATCAGATTCGCCACGACCGCAACCATCCGAGCGTGATCGCTTGGTCACTTTATAACGAGGAGCCGCTCCAAGGCGCAGCGGAAGGCGCGGCCATCTTTGAGAAGATGCGGACCGTGGTCGACGCCTTGGACGGTACGCGGCTTTGTACCGGCGCGACGAATACCGGTTTCGACAAGGGCATTATCGACGTCACCCAACTGTTCGGTATCAACTACAACATCGGGGTGTACGACGATGTCCGCGCGCGACGTCCGAACCTCCCGTTGTTTGGCAGCGAAACCGGAAGCGCGGTTTCGACTCGGGGCATCTACTCGAACGACCCTGCTAAAGCCTACGTCGGCGCCTACGACGTAAATAAGGCTTCGTTTGGCAACACCGCCGAAGAGGCGTGGCGGGCAATCGCGACACGTCCATGGATGGCCGGCGGATTTGTCTGGACCGGTTTCGACTACAAAGGGGAGCCCACGCCTTACGGCTGGCCCGCGATCAATTCGGCGTTTGGCATCCTGGACGTCACAGGCTCTCCCAAAGACACGTTTTGGTACTACAAGTCTTCGTGGAGCTCCGAGCCGGTGGTGCACCTATTGCCGCACTGGAACTGGGCCGGGCACGAAGGTCAGCCTATCGAGGTTTGGGCGCACTCGAACGCGGATGAGGTCGAGCTTTTTCTGAATGGTCAAAGCAAAGGAAAGAAGCCGGTACCTCGGCTTGGACACGTCGAGTGGAGCGTTCCCTATTCACCCGGCCGCCTCGAGGCGATCGGGACGAAGGGCGGCAAAGTGGTCGCGCGGGACCAAGTGGAAACGACCGGGCTGCCTGCGGAGATTCGGCTCGTCACCGCCCGGAAGTTCGTCCTGGGGGATCAGGAAGATTTGGCGGTCGTCGAAGTTGAGATCGTGGATTCGAGGGGTCGGGTTGTCCCCGACGCTTCGAACCGAGTGAGCTTCCTTGGGGAAGGTGCCGGAACCGTCGAAGGAGTCGGCAACGGTGACCCGAGCGACCACGATCCAGACAAGGCGACCTTTCGCAAAGCCTTCAACGGACGATGCATGGTGTTAGTGGGGTCGAATCTCCGGAAGGGACGAGCCGTTCTTCGCGCCACCTCGCCAGGTCTGCGGTCGGCATCGGTCACTTTCCTGGTTCGCTAGATTGGCTGCAGGATGTGGCCCACGTGCCCCGGGTTCTCGGGTGAAATCTCTCCAGCGGCATCCGGCATGGCTTGGAAGGGGCGGACATTGCCCCTTTAGAGCTTTTCCCCTCAGAGCGTGGACATTTCAAATAGAATGTTCATGCCTTCGAGGGATTCCTATGGCACTACCGGTCGTTCTCATCCATGGATACAGCAGCGAGGGAAAGACGGACGATGAGTTTCCTTACTCGGCTCAAGACGTTGCCGCAATCTACGGCAACTTAGCGCAGGAGCTTGAGACGACGGGGGTTCCAGTGATCCCCGTCAACGTCAGCCGCTATGTCTCTCTGGACGATGGGGTTGGAGTCGATGACGTTTCGCTTGCTTTCCAGCGAGCGTTGAAAGCGCACCCCGCGCTACAGACGGCAACCGGGGAGATCGCAGACTTTAACGCGATCGTTCACAGCACCGGCGCGCTGGTGGCCCGAAACTGGATCCGGCGTCACACCAAGCCCGATGGCACCTGTCCATTAAAGCGGCTGATCTATCTGGCGGGCGCGAATCTGGGCAGTGGTTGGGCGCACGTTGGAACGACCCAGTTCGTCCGCTTCGCCCGATCCCTTCAAGGGACGCAGCCCGGGGCGGCAGTTTTGGAGGACTTAGAGCTGGCTTCCTCGTGGGCCATCGACCTCCACACTCACTTCCTGGACCCTGACTTGGACATGTTTCACAAGTACGGCGTGATGGAGTTTAGTCTGGTAGGCAGTCAGACCCCGCCGGAATATCTCGCCGTTCCGATCCGCTATGGGAAAGAAGACGGCTCCGATGGCGTGGTTCGGGTTTCGGCTTCGAACCTGAACTTCAACTACATCGAGATCGGCCCGACGGACAAGGCTCTATTGGAGAACTGGGACGCAGCGGTGGCGTTCAATAAGCCGGCTACCGACGCGGCGTTGGTAACAGTTCCGGCCGACCAAACGACCCTTGAGAGCGGCTACTACGAGATCAAGCGGTTCTCCCAACCCGCTCCTCCGGTCCCCTCCGGCGGAGGGGTTGTTTACCCAGACCAGCGGATCCAGGTTCCGTTCGGAATTCCGTATCTGACCGACCACTCGGACGCGGAAGGAGAATCCGGCATCGTCAGCGGCAGCAAGAACCGTCAGTACGTTTTCCCGCTGGTAGAGCAAGCCCTGGGTGCAACGATAGACACCTATCCTGGGCTGGTGGCCACCTTCGAAGCCGCGACCGCCGCGACCTATGCGGAGGTCAAGAAGCCGGCGCACGACAATGGGATTTGGGCGCAGTTAAAGGACGCGGTCAAAAATCTCATCGACAACCCCAAAGGCCAGTACGACCCGCACGCCCAGGTCGTTTTCCGTGTCCGCGATCACCTCGGACGGCCGGTAAAGGACTTCAGTGTCTTCTTCAACTCGTTCGACGGCGAGAAACCGGAACAACTGATCGATGGACTATTCGAGGACCATCACCAGAACAACATCACGCCCAATTCAGCCTGCTTCTACCTTCGGGTGGAGTGTTGGGATGAGAAGGCGGGAGATTGGGTGACCCGCCTTGACAAGGTCGGAGGCGTGACGCTGGAGATCGACGCGGTCGACCCGTTGAGTCAACGGATTCTCTACATTCCCCTCCGTATGCACATCCCGGCCGACGAGTTGGAATCTTGGATCCAACCTCACCGAACGACCATCGTCGATGTCAACCTCATGCGGCTCCCGCACCGAGTGACGTTTATTCTGAAATGAGCGCGCCTATCGGCGAAGTGCGCTTTAGTTCGGTCGCGCCGAAGAGCTCTGATTTGGATCAAGAAAAATCTCGCCCGAAGCAGCGCTTCCGGCACTCGAAATAAGGATCGTTCCTTTGTCGTGGTGGTAAGTGAACTCTTTACCGCTCAGGGGATCGATTATCTTAGCGTTACGAAGCTCAGTGAACGTCTTCGGATAGCGGCCGTTTTCGTACCAGTACGTACGGCATTGAGCGGTGAGATCTAGGATACGGAGCCTGGTTCGGAAGGCGAGGTCGTAACGCAAATTCGCGAACGCGAGAGGGTGGGCGTACATTGCGATCGCCTTCGGTAGCGCATCGATCGACGTGGGGGGATCGGGCTCCTCAATAACGGGAAGGGCCCACGCCGATTCTGGGCCGTCGAGTGTTCTTAGCGCTTGACCGACGGCCGACTCGACGACGCCGTACGCGTCGGAGAGGACTCGCTCTTTTTCCTGGGGCGACAACTTCGCAACCATCGCGCCAATCGAATCCGTGGTTGAGCCGGCTTTCGCCCGCGCGACGTAGTCGGCGATGGTTTTTCTCCAGACCAGTTTCCTTAGAACATAGGTCGTTCGGAGCGCGGGGGGCCTCGCGAGAAAGGACTTGGCGAAGGCGCTCACTTGCCGGCAATCACCTAAACCGAGGCCATCGATGTGTTGGGCGAAGGCTTGAATGACCGCCCCTTCCCCCGCTGTGCTGGGGCGCCCGCCCGTGTCGCTCCGCTGAAGATTGTCGAGAAACGTCACTTGGTCCAGCAGATAGCCCACGGCTTCTCCAGGCTTCGCCTGAGCGAATCGGAGATGCGCGGCCCGTAGTCCAAGGTTTGTCAGGTTGGACAAAGGAACGGAAAGCGTCGCAAAATCGACGGACTGCATCACGGCCTTTCCGTTCCCTGCTTTGATCAGCGAGAGAGCGTAGCCAAACTTTCCGACGCTCTGTTCGCAAAGCGTGAGGTAGCCCACCCCTGCAGATCCGGGAGCCCGTGGAGCGACGGTGGCACCTGCTCGCCGGGAGGAAATGCCGATCGTAGGTACTTCCAGCGCCCCCCCTTCGGCGCTCCAAGCAGCGTACGGCGCATATTCGGGCGCATTAACGATATCGACGGCCCGGACATATTCTTCCGCACCATTTCTTCCCGTCGGGTTAGGGAAAAACTGCGGGAACACTGGACCGTTTTGGAGGGCGAGAGCGATCAGCGGGCCGATCATACTATTGCGTTTGCGGCCCTCGGGGCGTCACGAATACACAGTAACACAAATCGATCATGCCACGAACACCGAAGGTGTTCAACTCGGCCATTTACTTATTGATACGGTTAACTTAATACGCTGTAGACATCTTAGTACGGTCATCTAAAAAGATGCTATATGATGCAGGATGGTTCTGTTGCCTATCGGCAGGATGTGAAGGAATATGAAACCGTCTTTTCGGAAATCCGCACGTAGACGCTGGTTTACGGGTGCTCTCGTTATTGCCGTGGTTTCCTTAGGCTACGCGGCCAACTCCACCACTACCCCAGTACTCGCATTCTGCGACGACCAGAACAACGAAAACTGTTACTACATGTGCACCTACGGCATGCCCGCAGAGGACGATTGGAAAGACGAATGCGACGGTTGTTGCGGCGACATGTATGGCGATAGCCCACAGTACGACACCTGTTCTGCCGCTTGCTACGCTCCCTCCGGGAAGCAAGGCAAACCGCCATGCTCCTGTGGCTAAGTTCCTGAGTTGATTTTGGGCGAGCAGAGTCCTCGCCCAAAATGACCCAGTTCCAGTTAACGAATCTTGACCATGCAGCCTCCGACCAAGAGCCTCGACCTGCGGCTCGTAAACCTGATCGCTTTCGCCCTTATCGCCGAGTGCTGCCTCTCAGTAGCAGCATTCTCGGCCATTGTGAATAATGCGGGTTCGATTTGTATAACAAAGAAATACTGCATTCACATCGCTCAAACCCCTACCCTGCCGTTCGTTAAAGCGATTCCCTTTATCCTCGCTTGCCTGAGCGGCGGAACGCTTTTGGGGTTGATGCGCCGGACGGCCCCCAAAGCGTCCAGGGGGTTAGAAGAGACGTTGCTTTACGCGAACGCCACCATTGGCGTGTTGTGGTTGGGCTTCGCGGTCTTAAGCCTTAGAGGCGCAAGCGGCTTTGCGCTTGCGAACGCGGTCTTGGCGGTCGCGGTAGCAGTCCTATCTAACATTGCCAAAGAACGAAGCGCCGTCCTCCAAGTAGCAGTGTCGAGATTTGGGCTGGCTTCAGTCTTAGGATTGTCGGTTCTGTGCGGAGTCGCTTTCGGAAAGAAAGGGCGGCCCGAGCGACCGAACTCTGGAATTTTGGCTTCCGACGCAATGTCCCATTTGGATAAGCAGGGGGAAGCGACTTACGGTTCTAAGTCTGCAGAAACCGAAATCATCGTGTTTTCCGATCCGGTCTGTCCAGCCTGTATGGCGAACGTTCCAGGCGTTATTACAAAGGTATCCGGTAGTCAAGGAAAATTCCGTCTCACTTACCGACAATTTCCGCTCCCGATTCACCCTCAGGCGCACGACTTAGCCCTTCTTGAGATCTGGGCATCCTCGCATGGCTCTTTCGACAAGTTTAGAGGGCTCATCGAAAAAGATAAAGGCACCCAGAAAAAGATCGTTGAGGACCTTCCTTCAATCGGCCTCGACTCGAACGAAGCGAAGAAAATCGTCGAAGGAAAGTCGGCGGAGGCGGTTCGCTGTGCTGACACGCTTGCAGCCGATGTCGCCGATGCGAGGGCGATCGGAGTCTCCGGAACTCCCTGCTTTATCGTTCGGGCGAAAAACACGCCGGTTAAGTGGTACCTCGGTTACCCTCGGATAGAAGGGCTGTAGGCCTTGGCACGTAAACCCGTAGTTGGACGCGCACAACAAACTGCGGGGCGGCACCTGTACGCGACACGCTGGTCCAGGGGAATTCCGAAGGAACTCGCGTGACGCATTATGACCGCCATTGCCGCGCCAGAAATTGCGAAACGATGAGGCAGTCAGGGATCCTCGCGACGAAAGATTCTTTTCACTTTTGCGGATTGCGGTCTCCAAACGAGAAGGCCAATTACGATTAGTATATAATTCGATGGACTACAGGATTAATATGAAACGTGCCTTTACCCTTATCGAACTCCTGGTGGTGATCGCCATCATCGCGATCCTGGCGGCAATCCTTTTCCCCGTCTTTGCCCAGGCCAAGGTTGCGGCCAAGAAAACGGCCGACCTGAGCAATATCAAGCAGATTGGCGTCGCCTCCGCGCTCTACGAGGGCGACTATGAGGACACGATTCCGCTCGCCGGATACCAGAACTTCGTGGCAAATACGCCGACGACGTGGATGTTCCTTGTCGACCCCTACGTCAAGTCCGGCTACCCGGATACCACCTCTAACGAAAAAGGGAACGGATTCGGCGTCTTTCAGAGCCCGTTCTACACGCCGCCCCCCGGCACCTCGGGAGTGGGATCTCCCTCTCACAGCTATGCGATCAACTGGAACTACTCGCCAACCTACATCACCGAGATCGTGAACCTCTACGGCTACCAGCCGAGTCACTCGGCGACTTCGATCGAGGCGCCGGCCAACGTGGTCCTGTTCACCGCTTCCATGGGAAGCCGAATCTTCACCGACGGGAACGATGTGGACGACTACTCCTCCCAGCCAAGCGTGGTGCAGCAGGAGCAGGCGGTTTACCTGTGGGGGCGCGCCCGAATCGGCGGTGGAGCGAACTACGGCTTGAGCGATTCCCACGCCAAGTTCTTCCGTGCGCCAAACCCTTCGTTCACCCACGCCTGGACATCGGCCAGTTCGACCAACTGGTACAAGATCACCCCGGTGACAAGTCATGGTCCGGTCGTTTACGGCCGGAAGGACAACCCGAGCGCGACCGCTTGGTTCCTGGAGAACTGACGATGCCGTTACTTGCGCTCTTGGCCCTTCGACTCTCCCCCACCGAGGAGGCGATCGCAAACCTCCGAAAGGGCGAGAGCCTCCTGGCAGCGGCTCCCTCGCTGCGCGCGACCTTCGTTCGGGAGGACCTCGGTGGCGGGGACTACTCCGACCTTCGCCAGACTGGCCGCATTGAAGCAACGCGGGAGGGCGGCGTCTATGTCCATATCGATCGGTCGCGCCGGGTTCGGGACGGCGAGCCTTGGCGGGATACCGGGAACTCGACGCTGACCGTCACGGACGGAAGGACGGGTTACGACGTCTTCTTCCACGCCCACAGCACTCAGGCTCGGCCCCAAGCCACCGCGCCAAGCCTTTCCGCCGTTCCTCCGCTCGCCGCCTTCTTCGGTGGAAAAGCTCCCAGCGAGCTGGTCGCCCACGCGGAAGACGTGCGGGTTGGCACCGGGTCGGTCGACTTCTCCGCGCCGAGCGGCCGGATTCATGCCGAATTCGACGGGCAGGGTTTGATTCGGCGGTACACCGTCGTTTCGGCTAAAGGGAAGACGCAGGATTGGCGAATCGATAACTTGACGCTGGGCGAGAAGCCGACCAAGGGAATCTTTGCCTACGTGCCTCCGAAGGAGGCGCTGCCCTACGATAACCGGGCAGGGAACGAGGCACCTGAGGTTGGCGAGTTGGCTCCCGATTTCCAACTGGAGGACCTGAAAGGCAAGCCTGTGAAGCTTTCCTCCCTGCGCGGCAAAGTCGTCGTATTGGAGTTCTTCGCGACCTGGTGCTGGCCCTGCAACCAAGCGCTTCCCTTCATCAACCAGACCCTGTCCGGTTTCGATCCGAAGGATGTCGCCCGCGTTGCCGTCGCTATTCGGGCGGGGCGAAAGGACATCGTGGTTTGGGCAAAGGAACACCCGGCGCTCTCCGGATTCCAGTTCCTCTTCGAGGATCCTCGAACCCCAACCGCCTCCTCCGTCTTCGGCGTCTCGGCCACGCCGACCACGTTCGTCATCGACCGAAACGGAAAGATCGTCCAGACTTTCTCTGGCTATCACGGGCCGAGCGACGAACTCAAGACCGTCGTTGCCGCCACGCTGGGTTAGGGCTAGGCCCGGAGGAGCGTATTCACCTCCGGGCCTTCCTTCCCTCTTCCCTCTTCCCTCTTCCCTCTTCCCTCTTCCCTCTTCCCTCTTCCCTCTTCCCTCTTCCCTCTTCCCTCTTCCGACCGGGTAGCGTACGCCTAAGGCAATGCTAGGCACCTCCTCAGAGTTGAGATTCAGGCAGGTCCATCTGGACTTCCATACGAGCGAGCATATTCCCGGAATCGGGTCAGAGTTCGATCCGGAGCGGTTCGTTCATACGTTGAAGAAGGCTCACGTCGACAGCGTGACCCTCTTCAGCCGTTGCCACCACGGCTGGATCTATCACGACACCCGATTTCCGAATCGGCATCCGAACCTCACCTGTAACCTGTTGGCGGAGCAGGTTCGGGCCTGTCACGCGAACGACATTCGGTGCCCGATCTACATCACGGTGGGTTGGGACGAGTACATTGCGCGTACTCACCCCGAGTGGATCACCGTACATGAGGACGGCAAGCGGGATGGGGCGACGCCGCTGATTCCGGGTTGGCACACGCTGGACTTCGCATCGCCCTACCTCGACTACGTAGTCGAGCAGACCGAGGAAGTGCTTGACCTCTTCGGCGAAGAGGTGGACGGGCTGTTCTTCGACATCATCCACGTTCGCGGGGTGCATAGCCAATGGTGCTTGGCCGAGTTTCAGCGTCAAGGCTGGGACCCGGCAAAGGACCAAGACCGGATGCGGGCGCACCTTTTGCGGCGTTATGCGGAGACCGTTACCGGGGCGGTTCGGGCAAAGAACAAGAACTGCACCATCTTTCACAACAGCGGCCACGTGGGACCTTCTTTCCGGCCGATTCTGGAGAACTTCAGTCATCTAGAAGTCGAGTCGCTTCCGACCGGTGGCTGGGGTTACATGCACTTCCCGGTGACCTCGCGGTATTCACGCACCCTGGGCAAGGACTTCCTTGGAATGACGGGCAAGTTCTCCGAGACTTGGGGCCATTTCAACAGCTACAAACCGCAGGCGGCCCTCGAGTTCGAGTGCTTCTCGATGCTGGCGCAAGGCGGAAAGTGCAGCGTGGGGGACCAACTGCATCCTTCCGGAGTTCTCGATGAGCAGACCTATCAACTGATCGGAAGCGTCTACAGTCAGGTGGCCGAGCGGGAGCCCTGGTGCACAGGCGCGCGGGCAGTGACCGAGATCGCGGTGATCAGCGGCGAGCTGTTCCGGCCGTACGCCGGCAGAATCAACGAGGTCAACCTCGGCGCGACTCGCGTTCTGATGGAGGGACGGCATCAGTTTGATATCGTCGATTTCGAAACGGATCTGTCCGGTTACAAGGTGGTTGTCCTCCCCGACATCGTTGAGTTGGACGCCTCGCAAAAGGCGGTTCTGGATCAATTCGTCGTCCAGGGTGGCTCAGTTCTGGCCACCGGTCAATCGGGATTTGGACTTGACGGGTTCCCGGCCGAAGACCTGGGAGAGCTTCCCTACTCGCCTGATTTTCTGCTTCCAAACGGGGCGGAAGGAAGCCCGTTCGTGATGTACGAGCGGGGTCGACAGGTTCGTGCCGCTGAAGGGGCTGAGGCCCTGGCAAAGATCTATGAGCCGTATTTCAACCGGACCTGGGATCATTTCTGCGGCCACTACCACTCGCCCGTGCGCGGCGAGGGACCGGACGTAGGAGCTCTGATCAAGGGACGGATCGCCTATCTCGCGCACCCGGTGTTCACGACCTATGCGCGCCACAGCATGCCCTTGCATCGGGATTTCGTTTTGAAGGTCCTCAAGCGCCTTCTGCCCGATCCTCTCGTATCGACGAGTGGGCCGGCGAGCTTGCAAGCAACCATGACGTCGCAAGGCGATCGTCGCATCGTTCACCTCCTGCACTATGTTCCGGAAAGGCGAGGGCTAGTCCACGACATCGTGGAGAATCGGATGCCGGTAGCGGACATTTGGGTACGGGTGACGGGGGCGGAGCCTTCAGTGGTGGTTTTACAGCCGCAGGGGGTGGAGTTGAAGGTCGTGGCTGAGCCGGGCGGGGTGAGTTTCAGGGTGCCGTTGGTGGACGGGCATCAGATGGTGGTAATGGAGGCCTAGGGTGCCGCCGAGTGCTACTCGGCGCTCCAGGGAACCGTCCTTTCCTTGACCGCAGCAAGCGTAGCGAAAACGCCGGCCGCGGTGTCTAGATAGAGGTAAGCGGTGGACGACCAGTCGTCTTGGCGGTAAAAGTTGCTCCAGCCTTTGTCGTCCGGGTAACTCTCCACGGTCATTTCCGCCGGATCGATGAGGGGAATCATTCCGCGGGTGTCACCGAAGTCTAGGGTCGTCGGCCGCAGAGGCACTCCGGCATCAAGCAGACGAACGACCTTTTCCCTCTCGCAGCCGCCGATGGTCTGGATCGTGATGTTGAGACCGCCGTCGAAGTAGATCGGGTCGTCGACGTGGTAGCGATAAAAGGCGTAGTAGCCCCGTTCATCATCGGCGATGGGTGAGCCCTGGGTTCGATGAGCGTAAACCCCTTGCCCCCAGGCGGTGCCAATGTAGTCCTCGGTGCCGGTTCCGCAAAGGGTGGCAGTCTCCTCGCCTCCAAACCGCATCTTGACTTCGCCTTCGCCAAACCAAGCGCCTTCGTAACGAGGATCTACGATGACGCCGAGGTTACAGCCGAGGAAGCGGCCACTTTGGGTGGTCTTAGGAACGATCGTATAGTCCTGACCTAAGGCATTCGGCTTCTCACGCCGCCAAACGGCGTGGAAGTAGAGCGTCTCCGGGCCATGGGCGACATCGACCAGCGCATCGACATCGTAAAACAGATGGCCGAGGTCTTTGCCGCTCTCGTTGGTCAGGGTAATCCGGGCGCCAGTACGGAAAGGCATGGGGATGAAGCAGTTGAAACTGCGGCCTTCCGGATCGGAGAATAGGGCGCATTCGAAAGGCGTTCGTTGGCCGAGGCCGATGCCGAAGAAGTCTCCGAAGGGGACGGAGACGGCCGGCTGGTCCGTGCCGTCCCAGAACATTTCCAACCGGAGTGAGCGGAGCATTTCGGGACTGCGATCATTGATCGTCACCCAGATCCGGCAGATCGTGCCGCTTCCGTTGTAGTCCATGAGCGTCGCGGTCGCCCCGGCGGCAAGGCGGAGGTAGGGACGCCCCTTTGCGCCCCCGTTCGCCAAGCCGCCGCGGGACCGCTCTCCGCGTGGGTTTTCGGGACTGAACCAGCGCGTCTGCACGCCGGAGGGTTTTTCAAACAGATTCGGCATCGATCTGGTGCTCCGTTTACCTGAAGATCCGGCGCTAAGGGTTAAGGTTTTCTGGATAATTATTTAAAAAAGCATTTAACTTGCGGTATTTTTTACGCGATTCTTACGAGGAAATCCCGTAATTTTTTTCTACTCGCGGAGTACCCGTAATATACAAGCAAAAACATATTATTTTGATTAATTCAAAATAATATGTATGCCTGTGTCTGCTATTTTACCCAAGAGTAGTCCGGATGGCGCGGTTGCGTAACGCCCAGGGAGAGCCTCGGGGCTAAGGCGAGAAAGGATCAAAGAAGGAACTCTTCGACCCCCAGGGCATTGCCACCATGAAGGAAACCTTGCAAGAGCAGCCTCCGGACCACTCCCAGACGTACCTACTTCGTTTTCATCCGTAAGACAGTTACCGAATATGGAGCGAACGGATAGGTATCACCGTTGGCGATCGTCTTCTTTTTCAGGGCGACGGGCGCCACCTTTTGTGGTTGCTCAATCGTGTTCAGAGCGTCGAGTGGGCCGCTCAAAGTCCAACCGGTGAGGCTTAGGCTCTTCGTACCGGCGATGTCCAGGCGGAGCGGGGACGTCGTCGCAGAGAAGTTGACCACCTTGAGAATCGTCTCGCCGGTCTTCGAGTCTTTGCTCGCCGATACATACACCGGCGGGATTTCAGGAGCCGGCTCGTCGGCCTCGATGACCAGCTTCCCGTCCACATAGCCCTTGATGTGCCCCTTACTCACCTCAAGCTTCAGTTCGACCCACTTTTCCGGCTCAACGGTGATCGCGTCACCGCGGAATACCGGGCGGGTGGAGAACACCTCGGCGTGAACGATCTCGTTATTGGCGCCTCCGACATTCCAACGGAAGGTGTTGCGTTCGTCCGTAAAATTGAAGAACAAGCTCATTCCGTGCGAATCCGCCTGACGGCGGGCCTTCACGGTGAACGTCGTATCCGTCCAGGAGGAATCGCCTGCCGTCGCAATCGGGTTACGTCCGGCGAGTTGGGCGTAGACGAAAGGACCAGACCCGGCCGACGGAGCAAAGGAACCGCCCCGCACGGACCAGTTTTGAATGCCCGGAACCGTATGGCCCTGCACCTGCGGGTCACCGTACAGAACGCCGGTGCCGGCAACGCCAACACCACCTCGGTAGGCCAGCTTCTCCGGCCCCTTGCCAGGGTCGACTTCGGCGGGCAAAATCATATCTCCAGCGTTCTGCCCAAACAGAGCTTGAACCCAGTAGGAGGGCGAACCGAAGGAACGGAGGTTGTCGTAACCGATCAGGTTGGTGTTCCACTGGCGCGCGCCCGGCGCCACGTGGGTAAGAAGTGGCGCGTAGGACTCCATGACCACGATGTCCGAGTTCCGCTCCAGTCCCGTAAGGAACGCAGCGTCGCCGAGCGCGGCCTGGAAGTTTGGAGTCGGGTCGCCTTCGAGAGTGGCCCACTCGCCGACAAAGATTTTTGGTCCCTTGCGGTCGGTCTTATCGTAGTGGACGGCATCCCGCGCCATTTCGGCGGCGGTGCGGTAGTAGTGGTCGTCCATGGCATCCGGAGTTCGGGACTGGACGGCGGCGGTGGCAATGAGCTGAAGCTTCGGATACTTGGCCTTGATCGCGTCGTAGAACTGGGCGAAACGGCGGTCGTAGCTGCCGGAGCGGTCGAACCAATCTTCGTTCCCAATCTCCACATAGCTCAGCGGGAAGGGCTTCGGGTGGCCGTTGGCGGCGCGAACCGCGCCCCATTTGGTGCTCGCATCGCCGGTGACGTATTCGATCTCATCGAGCGCATCTTGGACGAAAGGCTTGAGGGCGTCGCCTTCGACGTGCTCTCCTCGAAGGGCATAACCGGCGAAGACGGCGAGGACCGGCTTCATCTTCAAGTCCTCGCACCAGAGCAGGAACTCAAGCAGGCCCATCCCGTCCGATGAGCGATATCCCCAGGGGCCCTGGTGGCCAGGGCGGGAATCGACCGGGCCGATGGTTTTTTTCCAATCGAACCGCTCGGCAATCGAGTTGCCCTCGAGGTAGTTGCCACCCGGAAGCCGGAGGAAGCTGGGACGAAGGCCGTCCATGAGCTCCATCAAATCCGGACGGAAGCCGGCTTTCCGGTTCTTGTAGGTTGGTCCGAAGAGAGAAACGCCGGTTACCCGGAAGATCCCGTCCTTTGTGGCCCGGATAGCCAAGCGGTTGTTGCCAGAAGCAACGCCGTTTCCGGTGCGTAGGGAAAGCTCGACTTTGCGCCAGCCCGCTTTCGCGCCCACCGTGGCGGAGGCCCAAACATCGGCTCCGTTAGCGCTCTCAAGCGATACGCTCAGCGGCGCTTCCCCTTGAACCCACAGGCTCAACCGGTAGGTGGTGTTTGGTCGGACGGCGATGCCGTAGTAGCCATCATTCGCCACTCCTTGGCCAACCTTTGCGTCCACAGCAAGGCTTAGCGAGAGCGCGGTGTTGGGCACAGCGTGGGTCGAATCGACGGTTACGGTGGCGCCATCTACAGCGGGCCAATGAGCGGCGCGAGCAGGATCGTCGTTGAGGGATCGATTCTGGATGAGTTCGCCGTAAAGAGCGCCGTCGTAGGAGTGATTGATCTCCTCGGTCATCAGTCCGTAGAACTCGGGCGACCTCTGATGTAGGGGGCGGTTAGGATCGACCGAAATTCGACCTACGGATGACTGTGCGACGACGAGCGTGGGGGCGGCGACGATGCCGAGAAGAAGAGCGCGATTCATAGTGGACTTCCGGTTGATATTCTTCTTTGAGAATAGCCGGTATGTCCCCTACCGTGCGGGCAGGGGCTCGATACGGTCGGTCACTTCCGTGAATCGATAGGGAAGCGGGAAGGTGGAGTACCAGCTTCGATCGGCCAAGGGCGGAAGGTCCTCTCCGAAAAGATCACTCAGGACGAGTCGGAAGGAGTTGACCGGCGATATGTCCGGGCGAAGATCGTTGCGGATCTGGTCCGGCACGAAATAGGCGTTGAGAATCGGAAACACCTCGTGCACGTCGGTCTTGGCGAGAGAATTCTGATTCAGTCCGACCTTCGAGCCATGGTCGCCCTGGATAATGATGATCGGCGGTTTTCCCGGCTTGGCGGTGGCGATGAGGACGTCAACCGTCTCCAGGACTTTCTTCTCGATATAGGCCACCTGATTCGCATAGCCGTATCGATACTGCGAAGGGGGCCCGACGTTGTCCATATAGTCGCTGCCATCGACGTAGGCGAAGGTACCGTGCCGGGGCGCGGCCGTACCGTCCGCGTTAAAGACAAACGGGGGGTGAGGAGCGAGAATGTGGGCAACGATTAGCCTCGGCGTTCCGGTTGGCTGAGCCAGAGTCTTGAGATCTTCGAAGGCGGAGAGAAGCTGTTTTCGTCGTTCGACCAACTGAGACTCGACCGCCGCCTGATTTAGGGAAAGCGGGGTCATCGCGATGAGCGCGGATTCGATCATCGACTGGCCACCTTCGTAACCCAGGTGTACGTCCGCGCTCGCAAGATGGACGGGGGGAAAACCGGTGGTTACGGAAACGTAGCCATACCCCTCTTGCCGGAACCGGCGGCCGACTTCGTTGTAATCGATCAGATGCCCCAGCGGAGCGCGATCTTTTTCATCCGTTTTGACCTTCGGCAAAAGGTTTGGAATGAAATCCATGTTGAGGGAGGACGACAGCGACAACTCGGTTTGACAGTAGTTCGAATGGCTTCGATCCGCAACATAGAAGCCGCGCTGTTTGAGCCCTTCGATAAAACTGGAATTGTCGTAGCCGATAGCCCGATTAATGGCGTCGGATCTCCCGTGACCATCGAGAATGATATAGAAGATATCCGGCCGAATCCCGCTTCGGTGCCCGGCTACCAACTCGTTGGAGACGCGAGCCATAAGGAATGACTCCTTACCAAGCAAATAGGCGATGTTTGCCAGGGAAACGGCCGCGATGGCTACCGACAGGACATTCAGGGTCTTCGTCTGGGTGAGGAGCCACGCGGCACACCCCATCAGAACAATGGTGGGAACCGACCAAAAGATCATCGGATAGACCGCCCAGACGCCCAGATGAGAGAGGAGCGGGGTGTAAGCGAAACAACAGAGGATGCCAACCGTCGCGGCGGCGGCTCCGCGGGCTACGCTTCTCAGGACCAAGCCCAGGATCGCCCAAAGCACGACGGTAGCGACGACGGTACAGATGAGGGGACGGAGGAGTTGGGAGAACGGAACGTAGGCGAGGTTTGCCGAAAAGAATGAGACGACCGGAAAGGCGGCGACAATGACGGGATAGAAGGGGAAAGGAGATTTCTTGTCCCTCGCGCTTCTCACAACTCTCTCCGGGATAAGCGGAAAAGGGTCCGAGAAGTCCCGGCGATGACCGCCTCCTCCTTGATCTCGAAGAAGGGTGCGAACGCCTCGCGAAAGCCTTCAAGGTTGTAGGAAGGAAAGACGTCCCGGCGGCTGGCAAGGAGTCGGCGAACCTGGGAATCTTCTTTGGGTACAAACTCGACGATCGCATTCTTTCCCAGGCGCGCGAAATAGGCGGCGACGTCGGTCAAGGGAACGTTGTTGCCGATGGCCAGATGGTGGACCAGCGCCAGGGCCAGCAAGACGTCGGCCGGGCCCCGTGCTTCAAGAGAGTCCCTCTCTCTGCCTGCCCATCCGAGATTCGGAGAGGGATTGGTGAGGTCTTGGAGTAGCGGCAGGACTCCCGAAATCTTCGCGGTGTAAGCCCGCTCAACGGCCCCGGGATCCACATCCCAGGCCACCGTCTCCATCCCAAGATCCGCAGCAAGACGGCTAAATTCTCCGGTATTCGCGCCGAGGTCCCAACAGGAATGCGCGCCTGATGCTTCCAGAAAGGCTCCCACGAGTCGTCGCTTCTCCGCCATCGCGGCATCGGTGTAGTTGGTATCGGAATAGTAGTCGGCCCACTGGGTGCCTTTCACTTCCCAGTGCAGACCTTCGATCGTTCCTTTTAGGCTATCGAGCGAGGCGAGCAGGCCCGTCTTTGAGATGCTCGCTTTCTTCACGTCCTCCGTCGCGGACATCTTGGAGGCCTTTCCATGAAGATGGATATGCATGGCCAATCCCGGCTTGAGCTTGGTCATGCCAGGGAGAAGGTCGGAGGCTAGGTCGAGCGGAATGCCGTCGATGCTTGTTCGCAGCAGGGAGGCGAGTCGCACGTCAACCAGGGCCATGAGGGCGAGGGGAGCCAAGAAGTGGGAGCAGAACTGGCGGTACGCGATCCACGGCTCTCCTTCCTTATAGGTTTCGAAAGAGAGCGTGTCGATGAAGATCGGCTTTCCCTTTTCAAACTGCACGTTGTAAGCGCTGGCGTCCTTCAGGACCATGCCTCGTTCAAGGGCTTTACGGGCGATCTCGAGGGTTAACAGCGCCGCGTCTTTCAACTGACTGAAGCACCACTCGTAGGGGTAGGAAATGAGGGGGATTCGCTCGGGGCGCAGTACGGCTACGGCGCCGGGAAGGGGAGAAAGGGAGGCATCCACCCGTTCGCAGGCGACCAGTTGGCCCGCCTCGACAAGGGAGTCATAGAGCCCGCTACTCCATAAAAGCTTAAAATCTTCTGAGTAAGATTCGGCGACGTGGCGATAAAGAACGCCTTGCCGCTCAAAGATAAATCCGCTCGGGTCGCGAAAAGAGGAGCCGAGTTGCGCCGGCACGGTCACTTATCGGATTGCCGGTTGCCCACGCGCAGGACGGCAGCTTTTAGAAATGCCCACTGGGCCTTCACGAAGTAGGCCGCAGTCAAGATGCCCGCGAGCCCCGCCTGAATTAGCATGCTTCCCGTGCCGCCATCAAGGTAGGCCAAGGGGCTGGCGTGAACCGTGGTTAGTGTAAGGTCAATCATCTTTATTCGCCTAAAACGTAGACTTTATGGGCATTTGTTCCTACTTCCGAAAAAACCTGGAACATTAGCGTTCAAATGAGGGAAGTTTCTTGTTCCAATTCCGTCAGGCACAAATGCCGCCACTCAAGCTATGACGACCAAATCTCGATTTTGTGCGGTTTGGTTAGGAAAGAACGTGCTCACTGATAGGCCACAACCGTCATCAACAGACGAACTGGCTTCTCATCTACAAATTCTAGCTGAAGAGCGGACGACGCCCAAAGCCGGTCGCCGTTATCGAAGCAAAGTTGGTAAGTACGTCGAAGGTTTGGCCGGCCTTCGTCGATCATAAATTGCACCGCCTGCCGCGTGGCCTCATGATAATCGGGACAAAGACGCGAGATGATCGTCTCGTAGAGGTTGGGGTCGTCCCGCTGAACGCGATAGATTCCGCAAAAGCCGTCATCCACTACGAGGTCGTTCGTGACGAGGTCCCGTTCGTAGGAGCCCACGAAGACGTTTCCCGAAAGCGAGGACGTCAGATTCATGATCGGAACGTGGCGGCCGACGAGCCGGATAGCCCGGCCAGACTCGTCCCGAATGACCTCCACGTAGGCACTCGCAAGCTCGATGCCTTGATCCGTGATCATCCGGGACACGAAAGAGAAAGCCGGCACATCCTGCTCCTCGACGGCGAGAAGAAGCGATCGCACGCGGGGTGCATCTTCCGGATGAAAGCGATTCAGCATTTCTTCCACGGTAATGCTGCCCTGGGGCAGGATGTCCCGCTCGCCGTAGTAATGCATGATCCCCTCCACTAGGTCGATGTGCCAACTCGCGCCCTCAATGGCTCCGTTGTTTGACCGCCGCTCGACGTAGGAGACGGCAAGCGCGCTTCGCGGCACCTCACCAACCTTTGCCCGAATCCTTGTCCAATAGGTCCGGAGGGTATTGAGTGACACGTGCATCTGAACGGCGATCTGTTTATCCAACAGGCCGGTCGACGCGAGCGCTAGGACTTGTTCCTCACGGGGCGAGAGTTTTTCGAGGCCACTAGGGTCAATGCCCTGAAGAGAATTCAAAGCCCCCTCGTTGGAGCGACGGTGCATAAATACACTTTACGTCGAACCTAACTGAGCGTGTCAGCCCAAATATCGATAGAGCCTAAATGAGGCCAGTTACCGCATTTTTCAACCACGTCGCACACAGGTGCGACAACTCATTTAACGGAAAATGCGCAACTCTTTACTTTCCACTACTATGAACGCAACTGAAAAACTTATTCCTCATCCCTCTGAGCATGGAATCCGCGAACAGATAGAGATTCTCTGGCGATATCAATCGATCAACGAAATTCTCGATCCAAGATTTGTCCGCAGCCATGCCCTCTCTGTGGTCCAACTCGTCGATGAGCTCGAAGTGATTCGCCGACGAGCACCTATCGAAGAGCTCAACCTAGCCTAACCGCGAAACTAATTGGACAAGGCGGCCTTAACAGGGACCCCGAACGATGGTGTCGGGGAGTAGTCCCATCCGGTGATCAAGGTTGGTCCCGCCGCAGGGTGAAGATCCCATGCGATCCAGTTGCAACGTCGCTCCTCAATCCCTCCCAACACGCTTTCCAGCCAAGGTGTCGGCGCATTGCGAGCCGCACCTCTTTCCTGATCTCCAAACTCGCTCACGATGACCGCGATCTTCGGCAGCGCGGCGTCGAGTTTGCCAAAGAAGGCCGGAACCGAGTCGCCCTTATTGTTGTAGGCGTGGCAGGCGTAGATAAGTCCGCGGCCCTTCTTCGAATCCTGCAGCGCGTAGCCCTTGAGGAAGCCCGAGAGATCGTAGGCCCAGTCGAGTCCGCCCACCACTACAACGTTGTTCGCGCCGGTTTCGCGGATGGTATCGAGCAGTTTCTGCATACCGGGCGCCTGGTATTTCACTGGCGTAAAGGCCCCTTGGCCAGCGCCCACGCGGCGGCGCTCTTCCACCTCTCCCCCGTTCTTCCACAGGTCCCAAGTGATGTCGTGGGTCTCGTTGTAGAGGTCGAATAGGACGCCAGGTTGGTTCTTATACGTTTTCGCGCAGTCCTTCCAGAAGTCAATGGAGTACATGTCGGGCATGTTGTGCTGCCCAATGTTCTTGCCCCAGTCGCCGGCGTTGTTCCAGTGAAGGTCGAGCAGAGCGTAGGCACCCCGCGAGGTGATGGCATCCACCGCCTTCTTTACAAGCGCACGGTAGGCGACTCCGCCGTCCTTCTGCTCGGATGCCTTACCGAACCAACGGTCCTGAGACAACGGGATTCGGAGAATGTTTGATTTCCAATCCTCTACGGCAACCCGAACGGTGTCCAGGAGGTGCCCCTCTCCGTCGGACGACCACTCCATGCAGGCAGTGTTGACACCCCGAAGGCGAACCGGAACTCCCTTGTCGGTGACGATGTTCGTCCCCTGTACTCGAAGGCCGGGCGGATCTTTTGCGACGAGAAGAAGGGCGGTCAGAAGGAGGCTCATCGTTGGGTCCTTATCCGGATCTTCGGTGATCCAGACTTCGATGATACTACGATATATCAGGCTTCCGTCGGATCAATTCCCGTTCGATCCGAGGATCGGGAACGAGCCAAATCAGCGCAACCAAGGCGTAAAGAGCCTGGCCGATCCAGGGGCGAATGAACGAACCTCCGATGCCCGCCACATACACGAGCGGAGAGAGCTTGCCCTTCAGATCGCTCCCAAAGGCCCGTCGCATCGTTTTGTCATCCCCCTGAGCGCGCACAAGGCAAGTCTGCAGAATCATATATGCGATCGCGACGATCACGAGGAGCACCCCGTAAATGGCGGTTGGCAATGGGTCCGCCGGATTTTCCCCCACCCAGGTCGTCGCCACGGGGACGAGGGATATCCAAAACAGGATATGCAGGTTCGCCCAAAGAACCGTCCCGTTTACGTGCTTCGCCGCCTGAAACATGTGGTGGTGGTTATTCCAATAGATGCCGAGATAGACGAAGCTCAGCGTGTAGCCCATGAAGATGGGCAGCAACGGCTTTAGAGACTCTAGGGTCGGCTCATGCGGAACCTTCAGTTCCAGCACCATGATCGTGATCAAAATCGCGATCACGCCATCGCTAAACGCCTCAACACGACCTTTTGTCATGGTCGCTATTATGCCTCTGGGAGCGCCGAAGGCTCTCGGCGCTCCTGAGGTCAGAGAATCTTATCCAACGTGATCGGCAAGTCTCGTACCCGCTTGCCCGTCGCATGATACACCGCGTTTGCCAAGGCGGCGCAGGCGCCCGTGATTCCGATCTCACCTGCGCCCTTTGCTCCCAGCGGAGAGATCCATTTATCCTCTTCGGGGACCATGATGATCTCGATGTCCGGGACGTCGCGATTGACCGGGACGTGGTATTCGGCCAGGTTGGAATTCACGTAGCGGCCGTGGCGCGGGTCCATGACGGTCTCTTCGAGGAGGCCCATTCCGATGCCCCAGACGACGCCACCTTGAAGTTGCGAGCGGAGGGTCTTCTCATTCAGAACCTTGCCCAGGCCAAACGCGCCGACCCAACGGGCGACTTTGATCGTGCGGAAGTCGGGATCAACGTGGACTTCACAGAACTGGGCGCCAAAGCCATGAAACGAGAAGGCGTTGGCCCCGTCCGCGCGCTGGCCGCGGCCATCGGCGCTGACCGACTTTTGGCCGGAGGCCTTCACTGCGGCAACGAAGCCTTTCGGATCGCCGCCAAGCTTTGCGCGCAACGCTTCCGCCGCTGCCTTGACCGCGGAACCTGCGCTCGTCGCGCTCCAAGAGCCGCCGGAAAGGGGGGCGTTGGGCAGCCGACTATCGGCGATCTCGACCCGTACACTTTTTGTATCGACCCCTAACGCCTCGGCCGAGATCTGGGTGAGGATCGTGTAGGTACCGGTGCCCAGATCCTGGGTGGCGATCTCGATTAGGACCTTGCCTTCGTCGTCGATGGTGGCGCGGGCGTTGGCCTGCATGAAGTTCGAAGGATAGGTTGCGGTGGCCATTCCCATGCCCACCAGAACGTTGCCCCGACGTATCGAGCCGGGAGCCATTGTTCTTTTGGACCAGCCAAATTTCTCGGCCGCCTGGGCGTAGCACTCTTTGAGCGATTTACTTGACCACGGCTTTCCGTTGCTTGGGTCGACGTCGGCATGATTTCGGAGCCGTAGTTCCAGAGGATCGATGCCTAGCTCGTACGCGAGCTCGTCCATCGCCGACTCGAGCCCGAAGGTGCCGGGAGCCTCGCCGGGGGCGCGCATATAGGTGCCGGGAGGAACGTCCAGCTTTACGGGGCGATCTGAGACGCTTGCGTTGGCGCAGGCATAGAGCATCGGGTGCGCGACGCCGGCCGACTCCACAAAGCCGTCCCGCTGCGCCTGCTCGCACTTTCCGTCATGGACAATGGCCGTCAGCTTTCCATCGGCCGATGCGGCAAACTTTTCTGCCTGGAGGGTGCGAGGGCGGTGGCCGTTGCTGGTGAACATCTGCTTCCGCGTGAGCGAAAGCTTGACCGGATGCCCCACGATTTTCGCGGCCAAAACGCAAAGCGTCGTATGGGGCCATGAGTTGCCCTTGCAGCCGAAGCCGCCGCCGACGAACGGATCGACGACGTGGACGTCGGCGGCCTGAAGGCCCATTCGTCCGGCCACCGTTTGGGCGGTGGAGATGACACCTTGAGTTGAGTCATAAACCGTCACTTTGCCGTCGTTCCAGACTGCGACGGTGCCATGGGCCTCCATCGGATTGTGATGTTCGGTGGGGGTGGAGTAAGTCTGCTCGACCCGTTTTGCGGAACCGTCCAGGCCGGCTTGAACATCGCCTCGGAGTCTTGGGCGAGGGGCCGGGGCGGAGTCCAGGGAGGCGATAAAGTCGGCTTTGGTCGGTTGCGCGCTGTAGGTGATTTTGAGTGCCGACGCGCCGTGGGCGGCCACCTCGAAACTATCCGCTACCACCACCGCCACGGTCTGCCCGCTGTACTGAACGTCCTTGGAAAGAAGCTGGGCGGCGCCTGGCGTTTCGCTGGTAAGCACCTCGATGACGCCGGGGAGCGCTTTGATCGCGGCGACGTCCATCGCGGTGATGGTGCCCTTCGCGATGGTGGTCTGCACCAGCACGGCGTGCTTGACTCCGGCCACCGGAAACTCGGCGGCATACTTCGCGCCGCCCGTTACTTTCAGCCGTCCGTCCACCCGGTCCATCGGCTTGCCCACTGCTCCCTGCATCACGTTCTCCATTGACCTAACTGTGCTACGAAGTTAGGGGGATGTGCGTTTTAAAGGAGGTAGCAGGCTTTGTGGGTCACCGTATAATGCTTCACGTGGACCCTAAAAGCAACCGCGATAAGGTCAGCGTTGTTTGCCTGGTGTTTGTGGCCTTGGGATTCGTCATTTTCACCCGCGAACGGGTATTTCCCGAACCCGGCAACGTGCTACAGCGAGCGACTTACGGCGGGGCGGTTATGGCTCTCTTGGCTGGAATCGGCCTTTTCTTCGTTACCCGCATCGGAAACCAACGCGGGTCGTGACGGATTGGCTTTCAGAAGGCTAGGGCCTCGACTAAACGGTCCGAGTTCCTAGGCGGCGATACGCCCCGGGCGACACCCCGACTTCCCGCTTGAACGCCTTTGCGAACGCCGCCTCGCTCTCGTATCCGACCCGCTCGGCCACGGTCGCTACCGACTCCTGGCCGTCCCGGAGGAGGCCAGCGGCTTGGTGCATCCGCCAGCGGGCGAGGTAGACCATCGGAGACTCTCCGAGCAGTCGGCGGAATCGCTCGGCGAAGGCAGAGCGGGACATGGCGACTCGGTCGGCAAGGCCGGTCAAGGTCCAGGGTTCGGCGGGCTGGCGATGCATTAAATCGAGCGCCTGATCCATCGCTGGATCTCTGATGGCGGCCGGCCAGCCTTGAATCGCCTCATCTTGCTGCACCCAGCCACGGATCGCCTGGATGAACAACACATCGCAAAGACGGTCCAGAACCGCGTTCGCGCCTGGGCGAACGGAGGTGGCTTCACAGGAGAGGAAGGATAGCGTCGTCTCCAGCCAGGGGACCGACTGACCTTCGCTTCCTTTCAACAGGATGTAGGGGGGCAGCGAGCGCCAGAGCGGATGCGTGTCGGCGTCGTCGAAGGTGAACTTGCCGGAAAGGACCGAGGTCTCGGGCCCGTCACCTCCGATCTGGAGCGTCAGTCCGCTTTCGCAAAGCACGTTGGCCCGAGCGAGGAGTTCGAACAGATCGGTTGGCTCGGTGCCTTGGATGTCCTGAATGATGTGCCCGGCATCCCAAAGGACGAGCATAAAGTCGCCCGCCTCCATCCGGACCGTCGGCTGGCCCGGCACGGTGACGAGGGCCGAGCCCGTCTCGACGAAGTGAAACTTCCCTCCCTTCGGCAGCGGAGGAAAAGAAACGGCCCAGGGCTCGTTCAAAACCACTCGGCTTTGGATCTCGCTTTTGAGGCGGAGGGAACGCAAAAGACTATCGAGCGATTTCATGATTTGGACGATTGGACAAGAAATCCGTCTTTCAAAGCATAGCGCGTCCAAACCCAGAAACGCAACACTGATGTCCTAATGAGCATTGTCGTTACCACCCCCACCGGAAACATTGGCTCCTGCGTCGTCCGCCTCCTCCTTCAAGCCGGCGTCCGCCCCACCCTGATCGCCCGTAACCCTTCCAAGATTTCTGCGGAAGTCCAAGCGTTATCGGATGTTCGCCAGGGCGACCAGACCGATGTTGCCTCCATTGTCGCGGCGACGAAGGGCGCTTCGACGCTCTTCTGGCTAAACTCCCCCGCCCACGGTTCCAGCGATCCGATTGGTGACTACCGAAAGCTGGGCGAGAACGCCGCCACCGCGGTTCGAGAAAACGGCATCGGCCGGGTTGTTTTCTTGAGCAGCATCGGCGCCGAACTGCGGCACGGTGCGGGCGTGGTCGATGGCTTGGGCCAGAGCGAGGAGATTCTCAACGCCACCGACGCCTCCATCGTCCATCTCCGCCCCGGCTTCTTCTTTGAGAATTACCTTGGGCAACTCGATCCGCTCCGCAACGGCGTCCTCCCCGTCCCGGTGCTTGCCGAGACGGCATTCCCCCAAGTGGCGACCCGCGACATCGGGGATGTTGTCGCCGCCCGTCTGCTCGATGCAAGCTGGTCTGGACGCCACACCCAGGGCATCCACGGTCCAAAGGATCTGAGCTTTGGTGAAGCCGCCAGCATTCTATCGGAAGCGACGGGCCGCAAGATCGAGTTCGTCCCGGTTCCGGACGAAGCTTTCCTAGCGGCTCTTCAAGGAGCCGGTTTGACCGAAAGCTACGCGAAAGAGCTGCTCCAGCTCTACGTCCGGCTTCGTAGCGACTACGTGCCGGAGAACGCCCGGACGGAGGTCACAACTACACCGACCACGCTTGGGGCCTGGGCCTACGCGAACCTTCGATCGGCGCTGTAGTCTGGTTCCGCAAAATGGGAACCGTGGGAGGGGGTCGACAGCATATCAATGGCCGATAAGCTCCGGCCCTCACCCCCGTCCCCTCCCCCCAGAAAAGAGAGGGGGATCCGACTATGAAATCTCCGTCAGCGCCCGCACGATAACGCGTTTCGCGAGCTCGATCTTAAAGGAGTTGTGCTCGTACCCGTGCGCATCCGCCAACTCAGCTTCCGCAGCGGCGCGGAATGTTTCCGCGGTCTTTGACTTACCCACCAAGAACTCCTCCGCCTTCTCCGCCCGCCAAGGCTTGTGTGCCACGCCGCCGAGGGCTAGGCGGTACTTGCCTGACTGATCGACGATGGCCGCGCAGGAGACCAAGGCGAAGGCGTACGACTGGCGATCCCGCACCTTGATGTAGGTCGACTTCGTGTGGGTCGCGATGTGAGGAAGTGCGACCGAGGTGATCAGCTCGCCCGGGGCAAGGTTTGTATCGACGTTTGGAGTTGTCCCCGGGAGCCGATGGAAATCGGCGATGTGGAGCGACCGCTTCCCTTTCGGGCCGTCGATCATGATCACGGCATCGAGCACGCGCATCGCCACGGCCATATCGCTCGGGTGGACGGCGATGCACTGGTCGGACTGGCCGAGGATCGCGTGGATCCGGTTGAAGCCGCCGATCGCGCCGCAACCGCTGCCCGGCTCCCGCTTATTGCAGGGGAGCGCGGTGTCGTAGAAGTAGTAGCACCGGGTGCGCTGGAGGAGGTTGCCGCCGGTGGTGGCGAGGTTGCGGAGTTGAGGTGACGCGCCTTGAAGGATCGCCTTGGAGAGGACGCCGTACGACTGAACGATTCGGTGGTCGGCGGCGAGGTCTGAGTTTCGAACCAGCGCGCCGATGCTGAGTCCGCCGCCCTGCAGTTCGCCGATCTTCGAAAGAGGCAGCCGGGTGACGTCGACGAGCTTGTCGTGGCTCTCGACGTCGTATTTCATCAGGTCGATCAGGTTGGTGCCGCCCGCGAGGAACGTGCCGCCTTCCTTAAGAGCTTCGGCAACGCTGGTTGCGCGCTTGTATTCGAAGGAATTCACTTCTTTGCCGCCTCCTTAACAGCGGCGACGATGCCTGGGTAAGCGCCACAGCGGCAGATATTGCCGCTCATCCATTCCCGTATCTCATCATCGCTCCCGGTGTGGCCCTCTTTGATGAGCGCCACCGCCGACATGATCTGTCCTGGCGTACAGTAACCACACTGGAACCCGTCGTGCTCGATGAAGGCCGCCTGAACCGGGTGGAGTTGATCGCCGTGGGCGATCCCCTCGATGGTCGTGATCTTCTGCCCCTCCGCCTGCATCGCAAGCACCAGGCAGGAGTTCACCCGGCGGCCGTCGAGGTGAACGGTACAAGCGCCGCATTGGCCGTGATCGCAGCCCTTTTTGGTTCCCGTGAGGCCGATTCGCTCTCGCAGGGCATCCAGGACGGTGGTGCGGGGATCAACGGCGACTTTAACGTCCTTTCCGTTCACGTTCAAAGTGATCGTCTTCTCGCCTTTCGTCGTCTGGGGGATATCGGCCAGGGTTCGCCGCGGGAGGAATGCGAGGGCGAGCGACGCGGCGGCGGCGGTGACGAGGAGAGTTCGCCGGGAGACACCCGGCCTCTGGGACTGCTGAACACTAGCCTTAAGCTCGTTTAGGCTCGGCGTCGTTCCCAGGGGGCCAACGTGCGACCAGCGGACGATGCCTTCGGGATCGACGACGAAAACGGCCTGCTTTCCGGCCACGCCGAAGGCGGCGGCGAGATTCTGGTCTTGCACGAGCGGGAAGCGAACCGGCCCTTCTTCGGCCGTATCAAGCTCCAGCCACTGCTCGTCGTGGGTTACGCCGAGGAGCTGCGCGCCGAACGGCAGGCTACGTAATGCCTCTCGATAAGCGCTGACCTGAGCGGGCCGTGAAGGGTCCCACTCGTCCGGGAAGAAGGCCAGCACCGTCGTCTGTCCCTCCACGCGCCCTTCAAAACTCGGCGCTCTCTCGCCAACCCTAATTTCGCCTTGCTCCATTGCCCGACGTGGGCTACGACGGGGCATTAACGACAGTTCCTGGACAGAAAAGTCCAGATTTATGTGGCGAGAGCGTCCCGCTCTCGTATCTCGCAGATCTTGCCCCAGCCGCCGGCAGCAGGACCAGCTTGGAGGGTACGAGAGCGGGACGCTCTCGCCACAATGGGTTATGACCCTCGATGATTTGTTTGAGGCCTGGCGTGTCAACAACGCGGTGAATCTTCGGCTTCTCTCGTTCTGCTCGGAGGCGTCGCTTGAGTTAAAGCCCGGGAAGGGCAAGACCGTTCGATCGAACTGGGTTCATATCGTCGGGGTTCGTCGGATGCATCTTGAAGAGTCGTTCCGGAAGGAGGCAGCGGCCATCCCTAAGCTCGATTGGAAGAGCGCCACCCGAGAAGAGATCGAAGAGGCGCTTGAGGTCTCGCATGAGCTGACTCACCTCCTCTTCGAAAAGCTGGAAACCAAGCCCACACGGTGGACGGCCGCCAAATACTTTGGTTACGCCATCGCTCACGAGGCCCACCACCGGTCACAAATCGAGATCGCGCTACGACTTGGCGGCGCCGAGTTGAGCGACGACGATATGTACTCGCTCTGGAACTGGCCCAAGCTGTAACGTGGCGAGAGCGTCCCGCTCTCGTACCCTCCAAGGTTCCCTTGCCTTTGTGGGCTGGAAGACTAAAGAGGTACGAGAGCGGGACGCTCTTTGTAAACGCCCTGCGGTGGGTAGCAGGGCCAGCTTGGAAGGTACGAGAGCGGGACGCTCTCGCCACTCAGACTATTTGGAAGTACCGAACCGGTACTCGGTGACCGAATGGAACGGGTGCTTCGGCAGGAGAATGCAGCTGGGGAAGCCCTTCTGGTTGGGGGAGTCCGGATAGTGCTGAGTCTCCAGGCAGAACGCGTGGTACTGGTCGTACTTCGCGCCGTTCCGGCCGATGATCGAACCATCCAGGAAGAAACCGGTGTAGAGCTGCACGCCCGGCTGGTCGGTCCAGCACTCCAGGGTTCGGCCGGTGGTCGGTTCGACGACGCCGGCAGCGCGGTGCATCTTTGCGCCGCCTTCAAGTACAAAGTTCACGTCGTAGCCACTCACCGCGTCCATATCGAGGCCGATCTCTTTCGTCGTGGTGAAGTCGAACGGTGTGCCGCTGACGGACTTGATCTCACCGGTCGGGATCAGCGTACTGTCCGTCGGGGTGTAGCGGTTGGCGTAGAGGTGGAGCAGGTGGCCGCGCACGTCCGAAGCACCGGCATCCTTCAGGTTGAAGTAAGAGTGGTTCGTGATGTTCAGCGGGGTCGGCGCGGTGGTCTTCGCGTCGTACACGATGCGAAGAATATTGTCGTTGGTCAGCGTGTAGGTGACCACGAGATCGACCGTGCCGGGATAGCCCTCGGTGCCGTCAGGATCGCGGAGGGTGAGTTTTAGCGAAGGACCAGCCTTGGTGGCCAACGGCGTGGCCGCCCAAATGCGCTTGTCGTAACCCTTCAAGCCGCCGTGCAGTGAGTTCGGGCCGTTATTAACCGCCAGCTTGTAAGTCTTTCCGGCCAGCGTGAACCGTCCTTTCGCAATACGGTTGGCGTAGCGGCCGACGATGGCGCCGAAGTAGGGCGTCTTGCTCTCGTACGGAGCCAGCTTGTCGAGACCGAGCACGACGTCGCCGAGCTTTCCTTCCCGATCTGGCATCTCCAACCGGGTCACGATTCCGCCAAACGTGATGATTTTCGCTTTGGCGCCCTTAGCGTTGGTCAGAGTGTATGCGGCGACGGACTTCCCGTCCTTCGTCGTCCCGAAATACGACTTCTGAATGCCCCCAGGGGCGACGGTGAGCAGAAACGCGGCAGTGGTGAGCATGTTTTTTCGGAGCCGACAGTGGCTAACGGTTTCGTACGGTGGCCGACGATTGCCGAACCCGGCAATTGTTCTGGACCACTGGAAGCCATGTTAGCCATTGTGTGCCACCGTTAGCAACTGTCAGCCCGCCATCACCCCAAATCGATACTCTGTCGTCGACTCGAACACCTCTCCTGGGCGGAGGATCGTCGATGGAAAATTGGCGTGGTTTACCGAATCCGGGAAGTGCTGGGTCTCCAGGCAGAAGGCGTGCTGCTTTCCGTAAACGCCCTCATCCCGGCCGTGGAGTTTGCCGTCGAGGAAGTTGCCGGTGTAGAACTGCACGCCGGGCTGGTCCGTCCAGCACTCCAAGGTCCTTCCGGTCGCGGGCTCCTCTACAATCGCAGCAATCGCGAGCCGACCCTTGGTACGAAGAACATAGTTCTGGTTGTATCCCGCCTCCGGCTCAAAGTCAGGATTGTCAGACTTGAGGACGAAGTTGTGGTCGTAACCTCCCGCCTCGTCGATCTCGGCGCCGATCGGTTTGGGCTGGCGGAAGTCGAACGGTGTCCCATCGACGGAGCGGATCTCGCCCGTCGGGATCAGCGTGTCGTCTACCGGCGTGTACGCATCCGCATCTAAGCGTAGGATGTGGCTTCGGACATCGGTCTTTCCGCCGTCCTTTAAGTTGAAATAGACGTGATTGGTAAGATTGATCGGCGTTGCCGCATCGGTCGTTGCCTTGTAGTCGATCCGAAGCACGTTGCTGTCGGTCCAGGTGTAAATCACCGTCACTTCGACGTGGCCCGGGTAGCCCATGTGGCCCGCAGGATCGTCGATGGAAAGCTTGAGCGCCCGGCCGTGGGTTGCGTGATGCGGCTCCACCTGCCAGACGCGTTTACTGTATCCCTCCGGACCGCCGTGAAGGGAGTTGACGCCGTTGTTCACCGGGATCTGGTACGTCTGGCCGTCCAATTCGAACTGCCCTTTCGATATCCGGTTCGCGACCCGTCCGACGAGGGCGCCGAAGTGAGGGCTGCTTTCGAAATGCTCAAGCGAGTCGTCCGACCCCGGCACGACGTCGCCAATGACCCCATCCTTATCCGGAACTTCAATCCGGGAGACTGTCCCAGAATACGAGAGGACGGTCACCTTGGCGCCTTTCGCGTTGGTCAAAACGTAGGCGTCAACCGCCTCCCCCCCGCGTGTGGTGCCAAACGGTCGCTTCTCGATCCCCGGAAAGTCGGTCATAAAGGAAATTATGCGCTTCGAGCACGAACCGAGGTTCTCGGGCGAGATTCTGGATGCCCGGCCGCGGGGAACCGAGTGGGCGGTTCTCCGGAAGGACGGCACGTTGGACAACCTGGCTTTGTCCATTGGCGATCTCGGAGAACGAGTCGAGCTTCACATCTCGCCCGACGGCGCCTTGGCCGCGATCACTCAACGTTTCGGACAATTCGGCCGCGTCTTTGATCTAAACAGCGGAAAGGTCACGTTTGAACTTGATCGAGGGCCGGACTATCCGGAGTTCACCGTCTTCCCTTTTGCCTTTTTTCCTTTCGACGGTCGCATTCTGGTTGTTCATGGCACCGGTTGGAACCGGCTCGACATCTCCGACCCGGCCACCGGAGAACTCCTGACGAACCGTGGGCCCACGTCCTATGCCGAGGGCGAGACGGAGCCAGCCCACTACCTCGACTATTTCCACGCCGGACTCCACGTCTCACCCAAAAGCCGATGGATCGGCGAGGACGGGTGGTATTGGCACCCCCTCGGTGAGGTGCGCGTTTGGTCGATGGTGGATTGGCTTCGCGGAAACGTTTGGGAATCCGAGGACGGCCCTTCGATCCGCCAGGTGACAGACCGAGTCTATTTTTGGGACACCCCTATGGCCTGGGTCGACGATGAGCGACTCGCTTTCTGGGGTGAAGGCGACGATGCGGACGAGATGAAACCGGTGATCCGCGTCTACAATGCCCACGAAGCGAAAGAGGTGCAGCGGATTCCCGGACCGGAAGTGGCGCCGGCAAAACCCTGGCCGCCCGAGTCGGCGCGAGCGGGCTGGATCGCCTTCGACGAACGGCTCTATAC
>FTBF01000269.1_pt1 | contig 59962 bp, 40 predicted proteins | sample 1639301 | NCBI WGS metagenome assembly FTBF01 (sample SAMEA3914864, study PRJEB12502) | metagenome | biome: forest; material: soil | place: USA | collected 2012-03-12 | depth 0.3 m
CGTTAGGCGTTAGGCGTTAGGCGTTAGGCGTTAGGCGTTAGGCGTTGCTCCAACGGAAGGATAACCCCCCTTAATGCTCAACGCCTACCGCCTCACCCCCTACCCGTGATGCAGCGTGCAAACTTTTTTCGGAGCTCGGCCTTTGGGGAAGCTCTTCGTGACGGTTTCGGGGCAGTACATCCCCGCCCTCATGCCCGTATCGACACATATCTCGACGTCTTCCATGGCCGTTTCCGACCGTTTCGGGTCACGTTTCGGCGGCTTTGGACGATCCGGGTCGGTCTTGGGGTCGTCAGGGTCGACTTTGACCTTGTCGGGGTCGATGGGGGGCTCTTTACTGGGGTCCCAGTCGTCGCCGACTCCCGCCGGGGGCTTGTCGGGATTCGAGGCGGGATCGGGCTCATGCTTGACGGGTTCGAGAATCGGGCCCGCCCCAGGATCGAGAGGATTGGGATTCTTCTTCGGTCCGTCCGGCCCTTCATCTCCCACCGGCTTCACTTCGGGCTCCGGGTTTGAGTTGACGGTCACCGAGGTGTTGGGCGAGCTCTGAACTCCCTTGGCCAAGCCGAGGTTATGCGCGGCCAACATGACCGAGCGCCAGATCTTGACAGTGACAGTACCGCCGAAGACGCTGCTACTCATCTTGAGCGCTTCGCCCTTGGGGCCAGAGTTACCGACCCAGCCGACACCCACGAGACCATCGGAGTAGCCGCAGAACCAAGCGTCCTTCGCGTCGTTCGTGGTTCCGGTCTTGCCCCGGGCATTCGGAACGTCGCGGGCGATCTGGGCGGTGCCGCCGGGGTAGTTCACCGGCGTCTTCAGGATCTCGTCCATCTCCTCAGCGATCTTGGGATCGAGCACGTTTGACACGATGCTCGGCTCGAACACGTCCGGCTTCTCGTCACCCGAGCGGCGAACGGTCATGATCGGCTGCGGGCGGGCACGATTGCCCCCGAGCATGAAGACCGAATAGGCCTCCAACATTTCGATCGGCCGGACCTCCGACGTTCCGAGCGCAAGCGAAGGAACCGCGAACAGGTGGCTTTGAATGCCAAAGATATCCTTTGCGGCCGTTGCGACGACATCAGGCCCGGTATCGATAATGGTATGGATCGCCGGACGGTTCACGGAGTACGCAAAGGCGCTCTCCAACGAATAGGACGGATTGTTCTCGCGCGGGCTAGCGTTGTCCGGATCCCAAACCTTCTTGCCATCCTTCAAATGGATGCGCGCATTCGAGAGGAGCTGTCCCGGCCGAATGACGTCGTTTCGTAGGGCGGTGGTGTAAACGAAGGCCTTAAACGCCGAGCCGGGCTGACGACCGGGGCGCTGGGTGATGACGTTGAACTGGCGTTTGCTATAGTCCGCGCCGCCAACTTCGGCCAAGATTCGGCCATATTGGTCCATCACCACGATCGCGCCGTCGTTCACCTTATGGCCGCGATTCTCCCGAAGGACATCCTTCACCGCCTGAACCGCTTTCATCTGCAGCTTATAGTTCAGCGAAGTCTGAATGGTGTACCCACCCAGGCCGTAGTCAACGCCCGGGTAGCGGTCCCGGAAACGGGATAGCACGTCGTTCACGAAGTATTCGCAGCCGGCGGCATAGCGTGGCGGGTTGTAGATCGAGTTCGGCTTGAGTTTGGGGACCTCGTGGATCCCTTCGTCGTACTGCCCTTGGGTGATCCAGCCTTCGTCCAGCATGACCTTCAAGACATAGTCCCGCAGGTCGATCATTTTCTCGGGCGACTTGATCGGATTGATGCGGCTGGGGGTGCGAACACAGCGGGACAGCATCGCGGCCTCACCCACCGTCAGATCTGCCGCGTGCTTGCCGAAATAAACCTGGGCAGCGCGTTCGATGCCGTAAGCCTGTTCGCCGAAATAGGTGTTGTTGGCGTAAATATCGAGAATCTCGGACTTCGATTTGAGGTTCTCAATCTGCTGGGCGGTGGCGATGTCGCGAAGTTTGCGGGTCGCCGTGCGCGCGTCCCCGTTGACCATCTGCTTGGCCAACTGCATCGGGATGGTCGAGGCGCCACCCGTCGTACGACGCTCCCGGACGGAAGTGAAGGCGACCCTTAGAAGACCAATTGGGTCGACGCCGTGATGGTCATAGAAACGACGGTCTTCGGCAGCAACCAGCGCGTAACCAACGTACGGCGGAACCTCCGAAAGCTTGATCACCTTCCGGCGAATCGCCGCGGCAGAGTACAGGACATGTCCGTCGGCCGAGAGCACCACCGTCGGATCGGAGTTCTCTACGATCAGGCGCCGCTCAATATTTGCTACATCGTCGGAAGCCTCCTGATAAATCGGTATGTAGACCGCCAGGCCCGCCGAAAGGGCGATCCCGAAGGTGATGCCGAGAAAAACGGCGGTTCTCTTAACGCGGCGGACCCACGGACTGCGGGGACGGCGTCGATTGGGTCGCTTGGCGGCCACGTTGGATTATAACGTGTGGGAGGGGGGCCTCGTTCCAGGAAATATGCGATAAGTCCCGTTTTGAACCTAGGAGAGACCCGAAATTGGAGCCCAGGGAGATTGGGACGTTAACGGGTCTCAATCAGGGATTTGAGGCGGGCTAGCGTTGGATCGTCCTGCGGGCCGACCAAGACAAAGGTCGTGCCGCCGGCCATCCAGCTCAGGGTGTTGAGGATTCGTCCGCCTTGGCGGCGAAGGCGGGCGGGGCTGACCGCTGCCTGGAGTTCATAGAGCGAAAGGCGGCCACCCGGCCCAACGTAGTTCTGCGCAAGAACCTTCCCTTCAGGAAACTTCACGGTGCGAACGGCGTCTAGCCGGAAGCCGGAACTGGGGGGAAGACTGGCAGCGGGGTAGCCGGTTTGCTTGGCTAGGGTCCTCAGTTGGTCGTAGGGCGTGATCACATTCGCGCCTCGCCGCTCGATCTTGAACATCGACGGCGCAAAGGCGGCCGGCGAAAGATCGATTTTCGAAAAAACGAACCCTCCGATCTCCGTGCCGGTCGCATCGTAGATCCGGCGACGAAGGACCATGCCGGACTCAGGCTCGATCGCCAAACGCTGCAAAAGGTTGCCCGCCTTATCCCGAGCCGTCACCTCGACGGTCGGATATCCGGCGATCCGGTCCCCCGGCTCCTCGGTGATGCCACCGTCTCGGACAAGCGCTTTAAGTCGCTGGAGGCCCTCTTCTCGTCGAGCCGGCAAAACACGTACTTGATTCGGCCCAGGAAGGAAGTGGCGGCGCTCCTTTTCGTCCTCAACAATGATCTGACCGGCGAAGGGTCCGTCGGAAGGAAACTCGATGCGCGTTCGCGGCCCGTCCCGCACGACGATCTCCTCATGTTGATCTGGACGGCCATCCCGCAGAACCGTCATCAACCGGCGGCCCGTGAACCGCAAGGTCAGCGAGGCGGCGAGAGCACGCCGAATGATCGGCGGAAGAAGTCGTTGTCCGCCGGCCCCTAACCCTGGCCGAACCTGGCCGTTCCGAAAACGGCCGATCAAAGGGCGCTGAGCGGAGGCAATGAGGGAATAGGAAAGAAGGAAAAGGGAAAAAGCCAACTTGGCCTTCCCCGTTCCCTTTTCCTTCTTCCCTCTCTCCTTCACAGCGCTCCCGCGTCCAGGTCTTGCAACGGGTCGGCGCCAAAGGCGGCGGAGGCGGAGGCCTCGGAGGGGCGAAGACCGGTACCGACGATATCCGCGGTCCGGTCGGAATCCTGGTGTAGCGCGATCAGACCCGCCTCGAGCCGGCTACCAACCGGGGCCACCTTCGGCCCGTGAGGAAGGATCAGCACAATGGCAAGCGCGGCCGTCGCGGCAAGACCCAGGCTCGGGCTCACGATCATCCAGCGCCAGCGCTTTCGGGCACGTCGCTCGGCTTCCTGGCGCACGCTCTCGTTGAGCGCCGCGCGCCAAGACAGGTTTGGCTCTTCCTCTTTCGGAAGTCCGCGCACCCAGTCGGACGCCTGCCGCTGAGAATCGTTATCGAGTCGCCGATCGTCCTTCACTTCTCCTCCAAGTATGCTTTCACCGACGCCTGCAGATGCGCACGCGCCAAAAATAACCGGCTCTTCACCGTACCCACCGGGATATCGAGCGTGGCGCCGATCTCGTCGTAGGCCAACTCTTCGCGATCGTGGAGCAGGAGTACCGCTCGGAGTTTCTCACTCATCGATGCGATTCCCCGGTCGATCGCTTCTCGCAGTTCGTCGTCCAAAAGGATGCGATCCGGCTGCCAGCGCTCGTCGGAGATCTCCAACACGCTCTCGTCTTCCCCATCGATCAGCGACGACTCTTCAACGCGCCGGTCGAGGCGGCGAGAACGGTCGATGCACAGGTTATGGGCAATGCGGAAGAGCCAGGTGCGGACCGACGACCGTCCGTCGAACCGGCTAAAACTCTGAAACGCCCGAAGGAAGGTTTCCTGGGCGATATCGGCCGCATCTTCGGCGTTCGACACCATGCGTCGAACGAACCCGATAACACGGGCCTGGTAGAGGTCGACAAATCGGCCAAAGGCCTCTGCGTCACCTCGCCGGCACCGATCGATAAGCGCCGCCTCTGAAGATTCGGGGACTTTCGATCGAAACAAGCTTTGAGCTCCAAGGACGAGTTCCATGGCGTTATCAGCCAGAACGCGTCAGGGTGACGAAAGTTCAGTGGCGAGGGGATTAGGGGGTTAGGAGCTAGGTTTGAAGGGACCAAAGCCCTAACTCCCTAATTTCCTAACTCCCTAATTTCCTATCAGAACTTGATACCGAGGTAGACGCCGAATCCGTTGAGGCGGCTGTCCTCGGAACCGAAGAACTTGCCCTCGATGAAGATCGGGGTGGTGCTGCTGACCGGGAGGTCATAGGCGAGGCCGACCTGGTACGCGAACTTCGTGTCGTTACCGCTGGGAAGGCTGGCGAAGCCGACGCCCGCGCCGACCGAGAGAGTCCAGCTGTCCTTCATAGCGAGGTAGTTGAGCAGCACCGGGATGTTGCCGTAGTCGCCCTTGTTGAAGTAGTCGACCGAGAGGCTCGATCCGCTCACGTATCCACCGAGGGTCGGTGGCTTGTAGGTGAGCTTGTAGTCTGCGCCGAAGGCGAAGACGGCGTTGCTCGTGGCATCGATCGTGGTCTCGTTGGTCGGCAAGAAAACGCCGAGACGGACGCTCGCTCCGAGCGGCGCAACCTTAGTCTGGGCGCCGGCCACGGCGCAAAGGGCGAAAGCGGCAGAAACCGCGCCAAGAGTGGAAATCTTCATCCTCATATGCTCCTCAACGGAATGCCGCCTAGCATAGCAGAAACACGGGCATAGGTTCACGCAAGCGGAAAAGGTGGCGTCCCTTTTAGACTGGCCGTTCTAACCGAAAACGCCGTCAAAGACCGTTACCGCTGGACCGGTCATGGTAACCCTTCGATCTTCGGCGACCTCGATCGTAAGCGGGCCCCCGGGAAGGTGGACCACGGAACGGCGCGCAAGGCGACCCGTCTCTACCCCGGCGACGGCGACGGCACAGGCGCCGGTGCCGCAGGCAAGGGTTGCTCCCGCGCCGCGCTCCCAGACGCGAACCTTGACTTCATGCGGGCTCAGAACCTGCGCAAAGTGGACGTTGGTTCGGTGGGGGAAAAGGGGATGCACCTCTAATTCACGGCCACGCGATTCAAGGGGGATGGTCTCGGCGTTCGCAACGAACAGCACGAAGTGGGGGTTGCCCATCGAAACCGCCGTTCCAAGCGTCCCATCGCCTAAATCGGCCTCGACAAACCGTTCGGTCGGCTCGCCGGACATTCCGATCTCCCCACGCTCAAGGCGAGCGATCCCCATGTCGATCGACACCAGATCGTTCACATATCCCGCGTGAAGAACGCCGGCTCCGGTCTCGATGTCCGACTCGCCGGAGGCGTAATTGCGATCACGAAGGAGCGCTGCAACGCAACGGAGACCGTTGCCGCACATTTCGCTCTCCGAGCCATCGGGGTTCCACATTCGCATGCGGAAGGGAGCATCGTCGCCGCGCTCCAAAACCAGGAGTCCGTCTCCTCCAACACCCCGGCGACGGTCGCACACGGCTTGCGAGAGAGTGATCGGATCGAATGACGGAAGGTCGCCGCGCAGGGCATCGAGCACGACAAAGTCGTTCCCGAGGCCCTGCATTTTGACGAACGGAATCATTCGTCGTCGCGGCGGCGCATCTGGTCGGCCTCGTGCTCGGCGGCGGGCCGGTACGAGCCAACGGGCTTTGCGGGCACGATGCTGGCGACGGCATGCTTGTAAACCAGCTGCGTCGGCTTGCCCGGGGTGTCCAGAAGAACGGTGAACGCATCGAAGCCACGGACCTGGCCGCGGAGTTGAACGCTGTTTGTCAGGTAGATCGTCACCGCGATCCCTTCTTTCCTCACCTGATTGAGGAACATGTCTTGAAGATTGATTGCCTTGCCCATCTCTTAAATTTCCAAAGATGCGGAGCGAATGGCCGCCCAGGCTCCTTCGAGACCGGCCGGCGTACTCGGCACCGCCATTTGGAGCCCCGGCTCAGAACGCAGCCACGTGCGCTGCCGCTTTGCGTAAGCCATCGTCTCTTGCACGATCGCCCGCTCAGCTTCTTCCGTCGCGAGGTCTCCATCGATCAGCGCAGCGACCGTCCGATAACCGATGGCTCGAAACCCGGGATCACCGGGACCAAAGCCTTCGACGTTAAGACGCCGCACCTCTTCGACCCATCCATTGTGCATCATCCCTGCCACTCGGCGGGCAATTCGGTCCTCCAGTTCTGTCTTTTCGATAGTGGTCGTCAATCGAATACGTTTTAGATACGGCACGTCGAAAGAAAGAGGGGGCCGCTGTTCCTGAAAACGCTCTAGGGCGCGGGTGACGCGGGCGGGGTTCTGAAGGTCGATTTTCTCGGCAATTTCGGGAGCTTGGACCTTCAGTTCTTCCGCCAGCACGGCCAGGCCCTCGGCTTCCAGCCGTTGCGTCAAATGGGCCCGAACCTCCGGATCCGGATCCGGCATAAGATCTTTGTACTCTTCAAAAAGGGCGCGAACGTATTGCCCCGTCCCACCGACCACGACCGCCGAGCGCCCCTCGGCAAAGATCTTTTTGAGTTCGTCCGCCGCCTTCAAGCAGAATTCTCCCACGCCGTAAGGCTCGTCCGGCCGCTTAATATCGATAAGCCGGTAGCGCTCTTTCTTGGTGGGTTTGGCGGTGCCGATGTCCATCCCGCGATAGGCCTGAAAGGCATCGGCATTGATCAGAACCGCCCCAAGTCGCTCGGCAATCGCCTCCGCGAGGCCGGTCTTCCCGGAGGCCGTCTGGCCCATGACGGCGACAAGGAGCGGTGACATCCGCGTTCTTAGTACTCGAGAAGCGCCGCAACCGGAGCGTCGTTCAGAACTTTGCGTCCATCGAGGAAGCTGAGCTCGATGAGAAAGCCGTAGCCCACCACTTCCCCGCCGAGACGTTGAACCAGTCGCGCCGCTGCGGCAGCCGTTCCGCCCGTCGCAAGCAGGTCATCGACGAGGTACGCCTTCTGTCCTGGCTTGATCGCATCGGTGTGCATCTCGATGGTGTTCGTTCCGTACTCCAAGGCGTACTCCTCCCGAATCTTCTCCGCGGGCAGTTTGCCGAGCTTGCGGGCAAGGGCAAACGGAAGGTCGAGTTCGAGAGCCACGGGCACACCGAAAAGAAAACCACGGCTTTCGATCCCGACGATGACGTCAGCGCCCACCGAGCGGGCGTTCTCCGCCATCTTAGAAACCACTTCGCGGAGCGCCTTCGGATCTTCAAGAACAGGAGTGATGTCTTTGAAGAGGATTCCCTCCTTAGGGAAATCCGGAACATCGCGCACCAGCGCAGCAGCAAGTAGCTCGGCCATTTCAGAGAGAGGATACTCTCTACCCCTCTCCCCTCCTTCGAACGAAGGTCACCCCTCCTCGTTTTTCCGCGGGTCCCCAACCGGCGCCCTTTACGGCCAACCACCGCGCGAAAAATGAGGAGGGGCCGGGGGTGGAGCAAAAAGCGTATCGTAGCGTCGAGATGCGCAGATTTGCCCGAAACCATTCGCCCAGCGCGCTCCACAATACCCGGCGACTACGGGGCGAAATGTCCGTTTTCGGAGAAAGTCTTTTGGGAGTTGGTGTGCAAAGATCGCCTCGGCGTTCGATTCCTCCGCCAAGTTCCGAGTCGCGGTGGAGATTGACGGCGAGCAGCATGACGCTATCCGTGATGAAGCACGGGATCTCTATTTGGAGAAGGTAGGAGTTCTGACCATAAGAATCCCGAGCCTCGCCCTCTTTGGCAGTGAAAGCCTGGAGACCCGCGGAAAACAGGGAGGGGGGACCTGGTTGTAAGCTCAACCCATGATCAACGAACAACGACTTCTCAAGCTTTTTCGAGATCTAGTCTTGATCAACAGTCCCGCCCTCCAAGAAAAGGGCTGCGTCGCCCGTGTGAAGGCGCAACTCGTCGCCATGGGCCTAGAAGTGACCGAGGACGATGCCGGCATTAAGCTCGGTGGAAACGCAAATAACCTCATCGCCTGGAAGCGTGGCTCCCTCCCCAACGCGCCAAAGATCTTCCTTAGCGCCCATATGGACACCGTCGAACCGACGCCGAACATCCAACTGATCGAAGAGGGCGGCGTGATTCGCACGGACGGGAAGACGATTCTCGGCGCCGACTGCAAGAGCGGACTGGCCCCGGCAGTCGAAGCCGTGCAAGTTCTCATCGACACCGGCGAGCCGCACGGCGACGTCTGCCTCCTGTTCTCCGTCGCCGAAGAGATCGGCTTGCGGGGCGCCGACGCCATGGACATCCAGGACCTTAACCTCGACTACGGCTTTGTCCTCGACACCGGCCCGCCCGTCGGCACCTTCGTGACGCGCACCGCGACCCATGACAAGCTTGATATCACGATCAAGGGGCGGCCCGCTCACGCCGGCAAGGATCCGGAAAACGGGCTCAACGCCCTTCAAGTCGCGGCAGACGCGATTCACGGCATGAAGATCGGCCGGATCGGGCCGGAAACGACCGCCAACCTCGGCTCGATCGAGGGCGGCACGGCGACCAACGTGGTGATGGCGGAGGTCCGGATCAAGGCGGAGGCTCGCTCGACCAACGTCGACGAGTTGGATGCCCAAGTGGCCCACATGATCGACCGGTTCGAATCGGCCGCGGCAGCTTGGGGAACGACCGTGCAGATCGACCATAAGAGGCACTACTCCAGCTATCACGTCGCGGACGATGCTCCCGTCGTTCGGATCGCCCAGGCGGCGAGTACGGCGCTTGGATTCGAGCCGACGCTTCGGACCACGCTCGGCGGAAGCGACGCGAACATCTTCAATGCGAAAGGGCTCCCCAGCATCGTGGTCGCGACCGGAATGGACAAGATTCACACCCACGAGGAGTTCATCAAGGTTCAGGACCTTGTGGACACGGCGAAGATCGCTTTGGAATTGATTCGTCAGTCGGCCAAGGTCTCCGTTGACAAGGGCAAAAATTAACGAAACTAAAGGTTTCGCTTAAGCGTTATCGAACTTATGCGGTGGCGCCGATGGCTGTTAGTGGGACTCCTCTCGCTGCCCATCGTCGGCGTTGCCGCCGCCTTCGCCCTCCCACCCCTCGACGAGTACGCTTCGCTCGACCGCGTAGGAAGCCGGCACGACGCCGAGTTCGAACCCGGGGCGGAGTATTTCGCCCACCGCCGTTGGGCTAGCCCAACCGGCCGTGTCTGGAGCCTCAATCTTCCCGAAGGCGAGGCTCGCCATTTCCTGGGGCGCTTCACTTCGCACCGCCGCGGCTGGCGTCGATGCGGATTTGGCCACGGCGGAGGTTCGCGTGAGATTCCGGAAACAGGGATGATGGAAACGATCAAATCCGAGACCGCCTCCTATCAAAACAGCGAGACGGGGGACTCGCTTCACTACGAGATCGGACAGCAGGAAACACCCGTCCGGAAATTCCTTGGCACGACCGTTACCGTGGAGCAATCTCCAACCTCCCAACAAACCTGGCCTAAGCTCAAACGCTGGTGGCACCTCACCACCGGCGGCTAGTGTCCAGCCCCTCCTGGCGGGTAAACTACAAGACAAGTACCCACCTTATTTACCAAGTTTTTTAAAATAATATGTTTTTGTTCACATAAGACAAAAACTCTCGGAAAGTTAAAAAATTACGGGATTTCCTCGTGAATTCACGGGGCCGAATGGTCGCAATTTCAATGCTTTTTTAAATAAAGAGCGGCACCTGCGATTGTCGGCCATCTCGGAGCGGACCGCGTTCAAACTTTTGTCGTCAAAAAGCCTGTACCAGTCCGATGTACCAACCGCATACCGGGCCGATGCAGTAGGCTAGCGGATGGACTCATGACCACCACGCGAACGCTCGCCGTGGCCGCCACGATGGCCGCCCTCCTTACCGTCGCTGTCGCCGGACCGACCGGCCCTAAAAAGCCCCAGCAAAAGCGCGATCTGAGTAAGGGCAACACCCTCTACGCGGTTCCCTACGCTCACCTTGACACCCAGTGGCGCTGGGCCTATCCGCAGGTCATCCGCGAGTACATCTGGAACACGATGGCGGATAATCTCGCGCTCATCGACAAGTACCCGCACTACGTTTTCAACTTCAGCGGATCTCGTCGCTACGAGATGATGCAGGAGTACTATCCGGCGGAGTATCAGAAGATCGTGGCGGCGGTCAAGGCCGGCCGCTGGTTCCCCTGCGGCTCCTCGGTCGACGAAGGCGATGCCAACGTGCCTTCGGGCGAATCGCTCATTCGCCACGTACTCTACGGCAACCACTGGTTCCGCAAGAACCTCGGTGTGGCTTCGCAGGAGTTCATGCTGCCGGACTGCTTCGGCTTCCCGTACGCGCTCCCGACCATCCTGACCCACTGCGGCCTGCAGGGCTTCTCGACTCAGAAGCTGACTTGGGGATCGCCCATCGGCATTCCGTTCAAGGTCGGCAATTGGGAAGGTCCGGACGGTTCTTCGATCGTCGCCGCGCTCGACCCGGGCTCCTACGGCGGCCTCGTGACCGAGGATCTCAGCACCAACACCAGCTGGCTCGCCCGCATCCAGAACACCGGCAAGCAGTCCGGCGCCTACGTGGACTACCACTATTACGGCACTGGCGACCAGGGCGGCGCACCTCGCTCCAGCAGCGTCGATTGGATCGAGAAGAGCATCGCGGGCAAGGGTCCGATCTCGGTCGTTTCCGCTCCAGCCGATGAGATGTTCAAGTCGCTTACGGCTGGCCAGATCTCGAAACTTCCCCGCTACAAGGGCGAACTCCTCCTGACCGAACACTCTGCCGGTTCGATCACCTCGCAGGCCCACATGAAGCGGTGGAACCGGAAGAACGAGCTGCTGGCGGACGCCGCCGAGCGCGCTTCCGTGGCCGCCAATCTCTGGGCGCAGACCCCGTATCCGGCCGACCGGCTCTACACCTCGTGGGATCTGACCCTTGGTTCTCAGATGCACGACATGCTGCCCGGCACCTCGCTGCCCAAGGCGTACGAGTTCTGCTACAACGACGAGCTGCTCGCCGCCAACGGCTTCTCCTCCGTCGAGCGAGACTCTGTCGGCGCGGTCACCGCGCAGATGAACACCGAAGCAAAGGGCACGCCCGTCGTGGTTTACAACCCGCTCTCGATCGCCCGGGAAGACGTGGTTGAGGCGTGGGTGCCGATGAAGGGCGCGATCACCGTGTTTGGCCCCGACGGCCAGCCGGTTCCGACGCAGGTCATCAGCCGCGAAGGCGGCCAGGCTCAGATCGCCTTCCTCGCGAAGGTCCCGCCGACCGGTTTTGTCAGCTTCGACGCCCGTCCGGTAGCGCTCAAGCAGAAACCGACGGTAGTTGCCTCGGGCAACACGATCACCAGCCCGCGCTTCGTGGTCAAGATCGACGAGGCCGGAAACATCGCGTCGATCTACGACAAGGTGAACAAGAAGGAATCACTCAAGGCTCCCGCCGGACTCGACTTCCAGCACCACAACCCCTCGCAGTACCCCGCCTGGAATATGGACTGGGACGACGCGCAGATGGCTCCCTACGCCAAGACCGACGGTTTCGCTTCGGTGAAGGTAGTTGAAAACGGCCCCGTGCGGGCGACCATCGAGGTAACCCGCAGTGCCCAAGGCTCCAAGTTCGTTCAGCGAATCTCCCTGGCCGCAGGCGGCGCGGGCGACCGGGTCAACGTTTGGAACGTGATCGACTGGGGAACGAAGGAGACGGCGCTTAAGGCCGCCTTCCCGCTCACCACGAGCAACCCGAAGGCCACCTACGACCTGCAGGTCGGCGCGATTGAGCGCGGAGTGAACAACTCCGGCCGCTTCGAAGTGCCGCAGCACCAGTGGTTCAACCAGGATTCGACCGACGGCAAGTACGGCGTCGCGATCCTGAACGACTCGAAGTTCGGCTCCGATAAGCCGAACGAAGACACCGTCCGCCTCACCCTTCTGTACACGCCGGGCACCCGTGGCGGCTATCAGGACCAGGGCAGCCAGGACTTTGGCCGCCACGAAATCCTCTACGCCATCGCGCCGCACGCCGGCGACTGGCGCAAGGGCAACGTGGCTTGGACGGCAAAGCGTTTGAACCAGCCTCTCCAAGCCTTCACCGTGCCCGCCCACGAGGGCCGACTCGGCAAGGTCCAGTCCCTGGCCACCACCAGCACCGGCCAGGTGGAGATTCAGGCGATCAAGCGCGCGGAAGACGGCAACGGCTTTGTCGTTCGCCTCCGCGAGCTCACCGGCAAGCCCGCTTCCAACGTCGCGATCAAGCTCTCGAACATGATCGTGAGCGCCGAAGAAGTGGACGGCCAAGAGCGGCCGCTTGGGAAGGCGACCGTTAGGAACGGTGAAGTCATCGCCAGCGTCCGCGGCTTCGGTCTGAAGACTTACCAGGTCCAGCTTGCGACCACCCGCATCGCTCTTCCTCAGCCGAAGAGCCAGTCGGTGGCCCTGAAGTACGACCTGGACGTGGCGAGCACGGACAAGAACGACAAGGACGGTGCCTTCGACGATCAGGGTCGAAGCTACTCGGCGGGGCAGTTCCCCAAGAGCTTGACCATTGACGGCGTCGGCTTCAAGCTCGGTTCCACCGCCGATGGCGCGAAGAACGCGCTGGTGGCTAAGGGCCAGACGATCACCCTTCCGAAGGGCTACGATCGGGTCTACCTCCTGACCGCCGCTACCGCCGACGCGACCCCGACCTTCAAGGTGGGCAACCGCGCCGCCGCCGCTAACGTTGGGGCTTGGGATGGCTACGTGGGCAACTGGGACACCCGCGTCTGGAATGGCAAACCGCCGGAACTGGCCTTCAACTGGCCGCTCTCAATGGTTGGCCTAACCCCTGGATACGTGAAGAAGGTTGACGTGGCCTGGTACGCCTCGCACCGGCATCTGCCAGGCAAGGGGAACGGGTTCTACGAGTACACCTACCTCTTCAAGAACGCGTTTGACATTCCAAAGGGCGCGACCACGCTGACCCTTCCGAACGACCCGCGCGTCCGCATCTTCGCCGTCTCGGTGGCGCGCCAGACGCACGACGCGGCGATGGAAGCGACCCCGCTCTTCGACACCCTGGACGGTCACCATGACGCCTCGGGAGCGCCGAAGATCCTGAATAAGCCCGACGAGAACGGAGACGGAGCCTACGTGACGCTCAGACCGCCCCTCTATTACAACGGTGGCAGCCTTCGCTACACGCTGGATGGCTCGGTCCCGACCATGGACTCGCCCGTCTATAAGGAGCCGATTTTCCTGAATAAGTCGGCTTCCGTCACCGTCACCCAGTTCGGTGAAGATGGCAGCAACCAGGGGACGGCCACGATGCCCGTGGATGCAAAAGACGAGCACCGCCCGACGGTGAAGAACTCCACCATCTATCCGGCGCTGGGCCTCGCGACCGTCACTTTCTCCGAGCGGATGGACCCATCCACCCTGCAGAAGCCGGACGCCTTCGCGTTCCGCTCGGAGCGCAAGGTGACAAGTGCGACCCTCCGCCCGGACGGCAAGACGGTCGACCTCATCCTGGACACCACGACCAAGCCCGTCACCTCCGAGGAGACGATGGGAGTCGGTGAGGCCAAAGATCTGGCGGGCAACCCGATCAACTACATCCAGACAGGGGTCACGATCGCCGAACCGGCGTTCACTTCCCCGATTCTGGAGCCTTCTAAGACGGCGTCTTTCGACTCGTCCGCCCCGACGATGGGCAAGGCGCCGTGGACGTTGAGCTTCTGGCTCATGATGGACCAGCAGCCCACCGACCGCACTCTCATCGCCGGCTTCGGTCGAGCGAGAGATGGGCAAGAAGGCACCGGTCGCTACTTCGCCAAGTTCCCAAACGGCATCAACTTCTGGGTGGCCAACAAAGATCTGGAGGCGAATGTGCCGTTTGATACCGGCCGCTGGCAGATGCTCACGGCCACTTACGACGGTGCGACGCTTAGCCTCTACAAGGACGGCAAACTCGTCGCTTCGGGCCTGCGAGATCTCTCGAACGACAGTTCGAAGGTGAACGTCCTACCCCTAGACGCCTGGGACCGTCAGCGGAAGGCCGACGCCGAAGTTCGCAGCCTCATCATTTGGCCCCAATCCCTCCCCGCCGCCGCAGTAGAAAAGCTCTACCAAAACGGCCGAGGCTAAGTTCAGAACCCTCTCCCCTCCGGGGGAGAGGGGCAGGGGCGAGGGGCGCGGCCTCTCAATGCCCGCACAACAATGGCAAGACTAGCCACCCTCCTCTGCCTCCTTCTCGCTCTGCTAACCTTAGCCGGGGCCCACCCCGCGAACGTCGCCTCTGCCCAGACGAAGGTCAAACCCGACGGAACTTTCGTTTCGAAGATCCGCTTCGACCTCGCCGCCTTCGCCACCGGCGCCACCCCGAAGGACGCGACGGACGATGCGATGAACGGCTTTGCCGATGCCGACGACGCGGCAATTCAGAAAGCCCTCGCCGACGCCGAGGCCCGTTTCCGCGACGGCTTCACCCCCACCATCGACCGCCTTGAGTTCACAAAGCTCGCTGAGGTCCGGCAGTACCTCGCTTCCAACCCCAAACCACGGCTCCCGATGATGATGACCATTACGGTCATCGGCCACATTGTGAAGGGCTCCCGGACCATCGCCTTCCGCTATCCGGAATCGATGGACACGGTCATCCAGACCGTCGAATTCCCCTACACCGAGCCCATTTCCGAACCGGTTGAAGCCGGCAACGCGAGCAGCACCCTAACAATTCCCTCCGAAGCCCAGATCGCAAAGCTGGAGGCCGAGTTCAACTCCCCGAGAAAGGCTCCGGAGATGGTTCCCCTTGGAGCCCCGACGAAGACCAATCGGACTCCCAAAAAGCCGGGCGCGAGCGTAAGGGGGAACCGTGGGGGAGGGGGTGAGAGCGTATCGCTCCCGGCAGCACCCATCAAACCGCGCCCTCAACCGGCAAAGCCTGAAATCGAACCACCAAAACCTAAAGCCCAACCCCCCGAGCCCTCAACGCCGAAGAGCCCGGTATTGACCTATCTCCGGATGGGCTTCTCCCACATCCTCCCCCAGGGTCTGGATCACATCCTCTTCGTCCTCGGCCTCTTCCTCCTCGGCTCAAATACCAAGGCCCTGGTCAAACAGATCACCGCCTTCACCATCGCTCACTCCATCACGCTGGCCCTGGCGACCCTCAACATCGTCCGCGTTCCCAGCACGATCACCGAACCGCTTATCGCGATCTCCATCGCCTTCGTTGCGATCGAGAACTTCTTCCTCAAAGAAGTCAAACCCTGGCGTATCGCCGTCGTCTTCCTCTTCGGCCTCATCCACGGCATGGGCTTCGCCGAAGTCTTCAAAGACGCCGGCCTGTCCGGCGGCGGCTTGGTGACTGCGCTTCTAAGTTTTAATGTTGGGGTCGAACTGGGCCAGCTGTCGGTCGTCGCCCTGGCTTTCCTCTTAGTAGGTTGGTTCCGGAAGGACGACCGCTACCGCCAGTACGTCGTCCTCCCCGCGTCCTTTCTGATCGCGGTCACGGCGCTGTTTTGGACGGTCAAACGCACCTTCTTCTAACCTTTCGAGGTATATTCTCCCCTGGTCGGCGGGGCGTGGCGCAGTTTGGTAGCGCGCTTCCATGGGGTGGAAGAGGTCGCACGTTCGAATCGTGTCGCCCCGACCAGAATTTAGGTTCAAAGCAGAGAACCCACCTTCGTTTGTTAGGCACCACTGCCTTATGTCTCTCAATTGATTTGAGAGACAACTGAGAGACGATGACGCGGGAAATCCAACCTTTAGGCTCAAGCGAGCTTGGGGACGTCATCTCCACGGTGGAAGAGGTCCGCTTATTAACTCGGTGGCAACGGAGCTTCCTTCATCATCTCATATGCGCACCATTCTGGGTTGAGAGCTATCCATCCTTATACTCTGCGCCGAGATGGAACTATTCCGCAATTTTGCAGTTCCGCCGATGAATCTCTAAGCTTCTGGTGAAGGCTAAAACTTCTCCTGATGCCGCATTCGTGCTTCGAGATTTGATTATTCGCACCCACTCCGAACCGATTTAATTTTAGATCGATTATCATTTTATGAACGATGTTCATAAAATGATGCATAATAGGTGTATGAGATCAGCATCGGCTCAGCGTCGCGAGCGTGAACGCGCTCAACTGCGAGAAGCGATTCTTGAGGCGGCTCAACATATCCTTGAGAAGGAGGGACACGAGGCAATCTCCATTCGGGCGGTCGCGGAGGCGATCGAGTACGCGCCCGCCACCCTCTACATCCACTTCAGCGACAAGGAATCAATCCTCGCTGAGCTTGGGAGACGCGGTTTTGAGCGTATTGCCGCTAGGATGCGCCCGGTTGCCGAGGTAGGTCCCATCGACCGGCTCGTCGGGTTAGGGCAGACCTACTTGGATTTCGCAATCAACAACCCGCACCTGTACGAGTTGATGTTCATCGCGAAGGGCCTTCGGTTCTTCGACCCTGACTCACCGGAAATGTCCAATGGGCCTGAATGCTTTCAAATTCTTTTTGAAACGGTGAAGCGCGCGCAAGCTATGGGACTTCTGCGAAACGACCTTCCAGGATCTATTCTCACTTACTCGATTTTGGGCGCCCTTCACGGAACCGCCTCCTTCGCCGTCTCACAGCGGTTTCTCTGGGTCGAAACGAACAAGCTTCCCGCTCTCTTCGAAACGGTTTCGCGAGCGGCAGTAACCGGTCTAGCTCCCTGAATCTCGCCTTCTTAGCTTCGAACGCTCGAAGCACGCCACTTGATGAACAACGATCACTAAAAAAACAATGAACATAACTAGATATATGCCGATGTGGCTTGCCGTTGGAGCCGCATCCGTAGTCCTCGGCTGTGGGGTGAAATCGCCCGCCCCCGAAACCATACAAAACAGCGATGGCGATCTTAAACCGGTCGAGACCGCGACGGCCGTAACCGCTTCAGACTCGGGACAGGTGAAAGTCACGGGCACCCTGGCCTCCTTTCGTGAGGTGGTTGTGAGTGCGGACGTTGCCGAGACCATCGTCTCGTGGCCGTGCCTTGAGGGTGATCGAGTCACTAAAGGGCAACTCATAAGCGCTCAGGACGATCGCGCCGTTCGAGCCCAGGTCTCGGAGGTCGCCGCCCAGGCTACCCAAGCCCGCGCCGAGGTCAAACGACTTCAGGCCGAATACGCGCGGGCTTCTTTGGAGACGGCGGCGGGCATCGACGCCGCCCGGTCCGGGATTCAAGCGGCTGAAGCCAACCGCGCCAAGGTCGCGACCATTACTCGCACCCAAGAGCTACGCCAGTCCGAAACTCGACTGGCCCAAGCTAAAGCGGACGAGGAGCTAGCCAAGAAGGAGCTCGACCGCTTCACCGCCCTCGTGCAAGGTGGCGCGGCTTCCCAACAGACCCTCGATCAAGTCAGGTCGAGATTCGACGTTGCCACCCAGGCCAGGATCAGCGCGGAGCAGGGCGTCTCCCTCGCGAAAGAGGGTTCTCGCATGGAGGACCGATCTTCGGCCACCGCCGCGGTGGACCAAGCTCGGGCCGTTCTGAACGCAGCGCGGAGCCGCCCTTCGCGTTTGGCGGCGATCAAGAGTGGCATTGAGGCGGCGGAGGCACAGGCCGTTGCCGCCGAGGCAGTGCTTCGGCGAACCCGCATCCTGCTAGCTAAGCACGTCAAGGCGGCTCCATTTTCGGGCCGCGTTCTAAAGAGCGACGCCGAACTTGGAATGAACGCCGCGCCCGGGACGCCTCTACTGACCCTGGGCGAGACGACACGATTGAAACTCCGCTTTTCCGTTCCCGAAGGTCTCCGGTCGAAGCTCGAAGGCGGCGAGGTCACGTTTACCGTCCCGTCGCTGGGCAGCCTGCGCTTCCGCGCCGCGGTCCGGGAGAAGGGATTCCTGGCCGATCCACGTACGCGCACCTTCTCTTACGAGGCCGTCGTGCCAAACCCGGACGAAACCTTACTTCCGGGCATGGTCACCCAGGTGACGTTGAATACCGTCAATAGAGCCGCGCCGGAGGGAGGGGTGTCGGTTCCCCTTGGAGCACTCGTGATGGACGGCACGTCGGCGACGCTCTACGTCGTCGACGCTTCCAAGGGAGTCGGGAGAGTCCAAGTCCGGAGAGTTCTCATCGCAAAGAGGGATGGGGCTTCTGCGTTGGTTCGGCAAGGGTTGCGGACCGGCGAGCGAGTCGTGTTAGGTCCGAAGAATCTCGCCGATGGCGAGATGATCAAGGTGGTGAACCGGTGAAGATGGGCCTGACGGCGCTCCTAGCTCTGGCCACTTCCTTCGCGGCGGCCGAGCGGCTTTCGTTGGAGCAAGCTGTCCAGACGGGCATCTCCCGATCTAGCCGCCTGACCGGCCTGAAGGCCGCGATCAAGGAAGCGGGAGGTTCTAGGGATCGGGCCCAAACTGCGCTCCGGCCTTGGGCTGGTCTTACGGGCACGGCGACCGCTTTGGACCGAACTTTGGATGCAAGTCTCGGCCCCGTGCACGTGGTCGGGGCGAACCAGTGGCAGTCTCGCCTCTCGCTGGACGCGAATATTGCCATCGACATCACCGGCGACCTGAAGGGCCAGGTTAGGCTCGCGGACCTAGGCATCCAAGCAGCCACCCTACGTTTCCTTCAGGGACGGGCCGAGCTCGTTCGCGATGTCAAGACCGGCTACTTGCAGGCGGTTCAAACGGACGAGCTACTCGGCTCCGCGCGCGCCACCTTTAAGAACACTCTCGACCGACGCGACGCCGTCCGCCAGCTCTTCGACCAAGGGGTACTGACCCAGTTCGACGTTCTTAGAACCGACACCGAGGTCGCCGATGCCCAGCAGAAGGTCACGGCGGCCGAAAACCGAAAACGAGTCGGTTACGCGAATCTCGCCCGCTTGATCGAATCGCCGGTGGACGAACTGGAGGGAGCGCCGGCAGTGGCCGCTCCTGAAGCGAACACCGGCGTTTCGCTCGCAGAAGAGGCACTCGCCCATCGGGCGGAGATCGGCTTGGCCCGACTGCAAATTCGGGCGGAGGAACTCGGCGTTCGGCTTGCGGGAGCATCGGCCCGTCCGGGCCTGGTAGCAGGGGTCCAAGCCTACGCGCTATCGAACCCTTCCACGTTCGAGCCCCAAAACCCGCTTGCGGCAGCGTCCCTGGCGCTACGAATTCCTCTCTTCGACCGAGGCGAAAGCCGAGCTCGACGCACCGAGGCGCAGGCACGAGCGGAGGCTGCCCGAGCAGACCTGACTACTGCGGAGCAAGGCATCCGCTTTCAGAGCGTCGAGGCCGAATCCCGGCTGCTAGACGCCACGGAGAGGATCGCCGTCGCTGAGAAAGCCGTTCGCCAAGCGGAAGAGGCTTACCGCATTTCGCTCATGCGACTGAAGGCAGGTCTAACGCAGGGCGCGATCAGCCCCGTCATCGAGGTGTCCGATACAGAGACCGGACTGACGCAGGCGAGAAACAACCTCATCAACGCACGTACGGACCGTCTCCTGGCGCTCGTTCAGATCGAATATGTCCGATTCGGCTACCAAAGCCCAGAGGGCACAAAATGAAACTGGTTCAATTCATCTTGCAGCAACGATCCTTTACCTGGGCCGCTTTCGTCATCGTGATGATCCTGGGGCTTGTCTCGCTTCCTTCGATCTCGAAGCGCGAAGACCCGGACCTCGAAGGGCGGTTCTTCCAGATTGTCGTTCGGATTCCCGGAGCGGACGCTTCGGTCGCCGAGCAATTGGTCGCTCAGCCCATCGAGCGGGCGCTCCTCGAACTGGACAACACAAAGATCGTAGAGACGACCTCCCGCCCCGGTGCGGTCGTGGTGAGGCTGGAGCCGTTAGACCGAACGCCGGATCTCGGCGCGTACACCCGAAAGCTCCGAGCGCGAATGGACGATCTTCGGGCCGAACTTCCGGAACAGGTGACTGACGTTGCCATCAATGACCGCTTTAGCGACACCGTGGCGATGATCGTCTCGGTGCGACGGCCTAGCGCTACTCCTCGCGAACTTGAGGACTACGCGCGAAAGGTCCGGTCACGGCTCCGTGAATTCGACGAGGTGGCCGAGGCGACGCTCGTCGGGGACGTCACACCGGAGATCGCGGTGCGGCTCGATTCCTCGCGGCTCGCGCAATACAACATCAGCCTCGAGCAGATTCGACGGGCCTTGATCGCAAACAACGTTCTGCCGGAATCTGGGGGCGGCGTCACGGCGGGCCAAAAGCGGATCGACATCCAGGCGAGTGGCCAACTCGACTCCCTCGCCGCGATACGTCAAACCCCGCTCGTCCAGAGCGGGAGCTCCAACGTGGTCCTCGCCGACGTCGCGGACGTAGCGGAAACTGTCCAGGATCCTCCACCTTCCTTCGTGCGTGTGAACGGAGAGCGGGCCGTCGCCGTTGCTCTGACGATGCGAAAAGGACTCGACCTTACGAAGTTTGGGGACGAGGTCCGCGCCCGGCTCGCGAATGTCGCGAAAGAGTTGCCTAGCGACGTCAAGATCGAGGTCGTCAACGACCTGCCGAGCTCCGTTAAGGAGCGGATCGCCGAGTTCACGGAGAACCTGGGGGTCGGGGTCGTGCTCATCGCCGTGGTGACCTTCCTCTTCATGGGAATCCGTTCGGCGGTCGTGGTCACCTTGTCGTTGCCGATCACGGTCATCGGGGTTTTCCTCGCTATGCGGCTCCTAGGAAGGGACATTCAGCAGATCTCCGTCGCCGCGCTGATCATCTCCCTGGGCCTCGTCGTCGACAACGCGATCGTCGTCGTGGACAACATCGAGCGGAGGTTGTCGCTGGGACTCGACCGCCTTCAGGCGGTGCAACAGGGAACCCTTGAGCTCGTACGGCCGCTGGTGTTCTCCAACATGACCGCGATCGGCGCGTTTGGCCCTCTCGCGTTTCTTAGCGGCGGCAAGGGCGACTTCATTCGAGACCTCGGCCTCATCACCGGCGTTTCGCTCGTGGTTTCGCTCGTTCTAAACCTCTCGGTCGTGCCGCTGCTTGCGGGCGTTTTGCTTCGAGTCGAGTCCGGTCATCGGCTTGGCTTGGTCCAACGGATTACGAACCGAGTGTTTGGGGGGCTCAACTCAGTGATCGCGCGGATCGCAGAAGCAAGCATCCCAAGGGCCGGCCTTACCGTGGCGGTTGCTGCGGTGCTCTTCTTTTTGTCGGTCAAGCAGATTCCCAGCTTGGGTCAGCAATTCTTCCCCGCGGCTCTTCGGAGCCAGTTCGCCATCGACGTGATGCTTCCCGAAGGAGCCTCGATCTTCTCGACCGAGGCAACCGTCAAGAAGGTGGAAGGGATCTTAGGCGAGGAGAAGGCTATCGCGTCCGTAGCGGCGTACGTTGGGCAAGGGAGTCCTCGATTCTATTACAATTTCACGCCAGAGCCGCCTTCCGCAAGCATCGCGCAGTTGGTCGTCAACACCGTCGATGCGAAATCCGCCGCGGAGATGATCCCGAGGCTCCAAGCTCGTGTCAACGCCAGCGTTCCCGGCGCCACCATCGTCGTCAAAAAGCTCACTCAGGGTCCTCCGTCGGTCGCGCCGATCGTCCTACGACTTACCGGTGACCGCGTGGAAGACTTGCGAGCGGCCGCCGAGAGTGTTCGCGAGCAGATCCGAAAGGTGCCTGGGGCAGGACTCTTTTACGATGACTTCAAGGAGCGTCGCATCGTCTCACGGCTGAGTGTGGACGAGAATCGTGCTAACGACGCGGGGGTCAGCCCGGGACAGATCCTGCAACTAGCCAACCTCGGGTTTGGAGGTCAGACCGCCACGGAATACCGGGATGGTGACCGCGAGATTCCCGTCGTCCTGCGTCTCGCGGCAAGCGAAACGACCGCAGAGCCGCGCATCGAGGACGTGTACGTCCCTTCCTCAAACGGTTCTCCCGTCCGGGTCGGCGATGTCGCGGAGTCCCGTCTCGTCGGCGAGGACAGCCGACTCGTTCGGCGAAATGGACACCGAACGCTGAGCATCTTTGGGTACTCCGATGGCTCGAAGAGCCACCTCGCGGTCTTCGAGGACCTTTGGAGCCGAGTGAAGGACATGCCCCTTCCAGGCGGTGTAAAGATCGCCTACGACGGCGAAAAGCGAGACCGCGAGCTTTCGTTTCTCGAGATCGGAATGGTTTCGGCGGTCGGCGTTCTCTTCAACGTTCTCGCGGTTTCGGCGCTCTTCGCCGATTGGCGGATGGTCGTCGCGATCATGTGCGCCACGCCTTTCAGCCTGATCGGCGGTATTGCGGGGCTCATCATCGCTCATCAGCCCTTCGGGTTCATGGCGGTCATCGGTATCGTGGCGCTTGGAGGCGTCGTCACCAACCACACGATCTTCCTGTTCGAATACGCTCAAGAGCGCCAGAGGCAGGGCATGACGGTGGTGAATTCACTGGTGTGGGCCGGGAAGGACCGGTTTAGGCCGATCCTTTTGACGGTCTTGCTCTCGATCATGGGCTTGATCCCGCAGGCCGTGAACGGAGGCTCGCTCTGGCCACCACTGGCCTACGCGCTGATCTTCGGACTCCTTATATCGCTGCTTATCACCCTCGTGGTTATCCCCTCCCTCTTCGCCCTGATATCGCGGAAGGAATCTAAACTGAGGGAGGAAGCCACCATCGACTAAACGACGAAGGTGGGTAGGTAGCTCCGTCTCACCCACCTCCGAGAAATCGAAAGACTCGTTAAAGCGTTTGCGACGTCCATTTAGACCCACAAACGCTTTAACCGCCTAGGTGAACACCAGACAGCCTTCAGAGGATGGAATTTTAGAAGTGAATCGTAGAAGTCCTAATTTTGGAGCCGATCTGTCTCTCACCTGTCTCTCAAATCCCAGCGATTAGCCGAGACGACCAGAGATCTACGCAGACTCGAGTTTTCTGCGCTTGTGCCCGCAATTTCCTCCATGGGGTGGAAGAGGTCGCACGTTCGAATCGTGTCGCCCCGACCAAAATTTCGTTGAGCCCAATCATTTGGGCTTAGCAGCGGAGATATTCATTCCTCCGCTCACCCAACCAAGTCGTTAATAAGGCTAGGCCAAGACGAAATAGAACTTAGCACCCTTGCCTGGCGCACCTTCAGCCCACACTCGCCCTCCGTGGCGGTGGACGATGCGTTGGACGCTGGCTAGGCCGATGCCGGTGCCTTCGAATTCGCCGTCGCGGTGGAGCCGTTCGAAGGGGGCGAACAGTTTATGGGCGTAGGCCATGTCAAATCCGATGCCTTCGTCCTTGACGTAGAACGCTCGCTCGCCGTCTAGATCCTCGATTCCCACGCGAACTTTGCCGCCATTGGGGGAGTATTTTGCCGCGTTCTGGAGCACATTCTCCAGGGCGATACGGAGAAGGCCGGTGTCGGCCCGGGCGCGCATTCCGTCTTGCACTTCGAACTCGACGGAGTATCCGTGGTCGCGGGAAAGTAGATCGTCGACGATTTCCTGGGTGATTGCGGTGACGTCGACCTCGGCCACTTCCAATGAACGTCGGCCGAGGCGAGAGAGGAGGAGGAGGTCATCGATGAGGTTGCCGAGTCGTTTGGCAGCGGCGGCTTGGCGTTCGAGGTGTTCCCGTTCCTCTTCGTCAAGCCGATCGGAAGTCTCTTCGAGGAGGATGCCGCTGGTTGCGGCGATGGTGCGAAGGGGGACCCGGAGGTCATGCGACACCGAGTAGCAGAAGGCCTCCATTTCTCGGTTGGCTTCGACGAGCGCTTGCGTCCGAATCGCGATCTGGTGCTCTAGATCCTCGTTTGCTCGCTGCATAGCCTCCCGCTCGATGGCTTCAGCCGCCTCGCGGAGTTCGATGGCGTGCAGTTGCTCGGCTTGCCGCTTGATCTGAGCATTCTTTTCGTAAAGATCGACGAAGACGCGGGCCTTCATTCGCAGAATGTCCGGGTTGTAGGGCTTGCCGATGTAGTCGACGGCGCCGGCCCGGTAGCCGCGGAAGATCTGCTCACTGTCCATGTTGTAGGCGGTGAGGAAGATAATAGGGACGTTCCGGGTGCGCTCGCGGTCCCGAATGATCGTTGCGGCCTGAAAGCCGTCGAGGCCCGGCATTCGGGCGTCCATCAGGACGAGCGCAAAGTCGTGACGCAAGACCTGACGAAGCGCATCCTCGCCCGATTGGGCAAGGATTAGTTCCGCGCCAAGAGGTTCCAGAATCGCATGAAGCGCGATCAGGTTCTCTGGACGGTCGTCGACGAGAAGAATCTTCGCACGGATCCCCTCGTCGACCGGCATCTCGCGACTGACGACGCCCGGCATCAATTCGTTGCGGCCGCCTCCACGCCTTCGCCGATCCAGCGGTTGAGCATCTTAACCAGGGCATCGTTGTCTACCGGCTTCGTGATGTAATCCGATGCGCCGGCTTCCAGGCACTTCTCGCGATCGCCTTCCATCGCTTTGGCCGTCAAGGCGATGATCGGCAAGCGCTCGAATCCTTCGATTGAGCGGATACGGGCGGTGGTTTCGTATCCATCTACCACGGGCATCATCACGTCCATCAACACGGCGTCGATACCTGGGTTAGCGAGCAAGGTCTGAATCGCATCGTTTCCGTTCTCTTCAAAGAGCACCTCCATTCCCCGAACCTCAAGGAGGCTCGTAAGGGCAAAGATGTTCCGGACATCATCGTCTACGACGAGGATTTTCCGCCCGGTGAGCCCGCCACCGGCCCGATTTTCGGCCGCGCTGGGATGACCGTTGTTTTCGGAAACGGAGCGCACTCTCGATTCAACCATCGCCCGTTTGGCCGTCGGTAACTTCTCAATCGCCCGATGGAGGAACATTGCGATGTCGTCCACCAGTTGCTCCCGGGACGTGGCCGCCCCTTTGACGATCACGGAGGTTGCGTACCGTTTGAGTTGGGACTCCTCGCTCTTGGTGAGCTCCTTGCCGGTGTAGATCACCACGGGAGTCTGCTTCGTCTCGGGCTGGCGGCGCAGTTTTTTCAAGATGTCCAAGCCGCCCATATCGGGGAGCGAGAGGTCTAGGACGATACAGTCGAACGATCGCTCACCCAGGACGGCAAGCGCTTCTTCTCCGGTTGCGACCGCCGTCACGTTGATATCGGCCTCGCTGAGCATTTCGACCAGCGCCTTGCGGTGGTTGTCATCGTCTTCGACCACGAGGAGCTCCTTCACCTCCCTTTCCACATAGGCTTTGATGTGGGCAAAAGCACCCTCCAGCGCCTCCGGGGTTACGGGCTTCTCCATATACGAGATCGCCCCCATCGCCGCCCCTTTTTGTCGGTTGACCACGGACACGACCTGAACCGGGATGTGTCGCGTGGTAGGGTCGCGTTTTAGCTCGTCCAGCACTCTCCAGCCGTCCATGTCGGGCAGCTTGATGTCGAGCGTGACGGCCGAAGGCCGATAGCGGCGGATGGCCTGAATGCCGGTCTGGCCATCGTGCGCGACGATCACCTTAAAGCCCTGCCGCTGGGCCATCGATTGGAGGATGCCGGCGTAGGTTGCGTCATCCTCCACCACTACCACCACTCGGTCGCCTGGGTTGATGCTTGCCCGGTCGTCGGCGGGACCCGCGAGTACCGTCGGCACCCGGCGGACCTCGGTCGTCACGCCTTCGAAGGTGTGACTGGAAGTTAGCAGTCCGGCGCCGAAGTCTTCGTCGGAGCCTCGGTCGATACCTGGTCCGCTGTAATGCGCCGGGATGTAGAGGATGAACGTGCTTCCCTCGCCGGGAGCACTTTCCACCCGGATCCTTCCGCCTAGCAGTCGAGTGATTTCGCGGCTAATCGAGAGGCCGAGGCCGGTGCCTCCGTACTTGCGGTTCGTGTTGCCGTCCGCCTGTTGGAACGCTTCGAAGATGAGCCGCTGGTTCTCTTCCGAGATCCCGATGCCGGTGTCCTGCACCCGAAACTCGACGAGTTCGCTGGCCGGGCAGAGGCTGCCGTTGTCCAGAACGATATCCCGGTCCGATGGCCGGACCGACATCGTGACGCTTCCTTCATCGGTGAATTTGAACGCGTTCCCGAGGAGGTTTCTCAGGATCTGCTGCAGCCGCTGCACGTCGGTGGAGACCGATCGCCGCATGGTTGGGTCGACTTCCGTTCGGAAGGTTAAGCCCTTCTGGTCCGCGATTGGCTGGAAGGTGCGCTGGGCGTACTCCGCGACCTCTTCCAGCGAGTGGTCGGCGATGTCGATCTCCATCTTCCCGGCCTCGATCTTGGAAAGGTCGAGGATCTCGTTGATGAGATTCAGGAGGTCTCCTCCGGACGAGTGGATGGTCTCCGCGAAATCGGTCTCCTTTTCGCTGAGGTGGCCGCCTGGGTTATCGGCAAGCAGCTTCGCGAGGATCATCATCGAGTTGAGAGGTGTGCGGAGCTCGTGCGACATGTTCGCGAGGAATTCCGACTTGTAGCGGCTGCTCAACGCGAGCTGCTCCGCCTGCTCTTCCAAGGCCGCGCGGGCCAGTTCCACTTCCCGGTTCTTCTGTTCGACCTTCCGGTTCTGATCGGCTAGCTGGGCCGCCTTGGCTTCAAGTTCGCTCGCCTGGTTTTCCAGTTCGACATTGGTCTGCTTCAGCTGCTCTTGCTGGCCCTTCAGCTCTTGCGACTGGCTTTGCAGCTCCTGGGTCAGGCTTTGCGACTGTTTCAGAAGCTCCTCCGTCCGCATGTTCGCCTGGATCATGTTGATCACGACGCCGATGCTTTCGGTGAGCTGATCCAGATACGTCTGGTGGATCATGCTGAACGGGTTGAACGAGGCAAGCTCGATAACCGCCAACACCTCGCCCTCGAACAGCACGGGCAAGACGATGATGTTCCGGGGAGGAGCGTCTCCTAGACCGGAGTTGATCTGGATGTAGTCGTCCGGGACGTTGGTGAGCATGATGCCCTTCTTTTCCAACGCGCTTTGGCCGACCAGCCCTTCGCCAAGCATGAACCGATTACCGAGGGTCTTTCGCTCCCGGTAGCCGTAGGTGCGCAAAAGGCGAAGGCTCGTTTCCGGGCCCGTGCCATCGGCGATAAAGAAGACGCCGTGGTGGGCGCCCACGAGCGGCGTCAGCTCCGACATGATCATTTGGGCCACCGACTCCAGCGTTTTCTGACCCTGCATCATACGGCTGGAATTGGCCAGGTTCGTCTTCAGCCAGTCCTGCTCGCGGTTTTGATCCGTAGTCGCGCGGAGGTTCGCGATCATCTGGTTGATGTTGTCTTTGAGCTGCTGCACCTCACCCTGAGCGTCGACCAAAACGGTTCTGCTTAGGTCGCCCTGAGCGACGGCGGTGGCAACGTCCTGGATGGAGCGAACCTGCGTGGTGAGCGAGTTCGCCATGAAGTTAACGTTGTCGGTAAGGTCCTTCCAGGTTCCCGCAACGCCGGGCACCCTGGCTTGCCCGCCCAACTTCCCTTCCGTACCCACCTCGCGGGCCACGGTGATGACCTGATCGGCAAAGGTCTGGAGGGTGTCGGTCATCGAGTTGATCGTCTCGGCGAGTGCCGCAACTTCGCCTTTGGCTTGGAGAGTCAAGTTTTGCTTTAGGTCGCCGTCCGCGACCGCAGTCACGACCTTCGCGATACCGCGCACCTGAGTGGTAAGGTTGGCGGCCATGACGTTTACCGAGTCGGTAAGGTCGCGCCACGTCCCCGCAACACCCGGCACCTTCGCCTGACCGCCAAGGTTTCCTTCCGTACCCACGTCGCGGGCCACGGTCGTAACCTGGTCGGCGAAGATCGACAGCGTGTCGATCATGCCGTTGATCGTTTCTGCGAGCGCCGCAACTTCACCTTTCGCCTGTAGTTGGAATTTCTGCGAAAGGTCGCCGGTCGCAACTGCAGTGACGACGCGAACGATGCCACGCACCTGCGTCGTTAGGTTGGACGCCATGAAGTTTACGTTGTCGGTCAACTCCTTCCAGACGCCGGAAACGCCCATCACCCGGGCCTGCCCGCCCAGGACTCCTTCCGTACCCACGTCGCGGGCAACCCTCGTAACTTCCGCGGCGAAGCCGTTGAGCTGGTCCACCATCTTGTTGATCGTGTTCTTCAGTTCAAGGATCTCGCCTTTAACGCCGACGGTGATCTTTTGGCTAAGGTCGCCGTTCGCAACTGCGGTCGTAACCAACGCGATGTCGCGCACCTGGTCAGTCAGGTTCGAGGCCATGAAGTTTACGTTCTCGGTGAGGTCCTTCCAGGTGCCGGAGACGTTAGGCACCTTCGCTTGAACGCCCAACTTTCCTTCCGTACCCACCTCGCGGGCGACGCGCGTAACTTCGTCCGCGAACGAACCCAGTTGGTCGACCATCGTGTTGATCGTGTTCTTGAGTTCGAGGATTTCGCCTTTTACGTCGACGGTGATCTTCTGGCTGAGGTCGCCGTTCGCAACCGCGGTCGTAACGAGGGCGATGTTTCGCACCTGGTCGGTGAGGTTTTCCGCCATGAAATTCACGTTGTCCGTCAGGTCTTCCCAGACCCCGGAGACGCCTTGCACCCTCGCTTGAACGCCCAACTTCCCTTCCGTACCCACCTCGCGGGCGACGCGGGTAACTTCGTCCGCGAACGACCCAAGCTGGTCCACCATCGTGTTGATCGTGTCCTTCAGGCTCAACATCTCACCGCGAACGTCGACGGTGATCTTCTGACTAAGGTCGCCGTTCGCAACCGCGGTCGTAACGAGGGCGATGTTTCGTACCTGGTCGGTGAGGTTGGAGGCCATGGAGTTTACAGAGTCCGTAAGGTCCTTCCAGGTACCTGCCACGTTCGGCACCTTGGCTTGACCACCCAGTTTTCCTTCCGTACCTACTTCGCGAGCCACGGTAGTGACCTGATCCGCAAAGGTGGAGAGCGTATCGATCATGCCGTTGATCGTTTCCGCGAGGGCCGCGACTTCGCCCTTCGCCTGAAGTTGGAATTTCTGATTCAGGTCGCCATCCGCGACCGCGGTCACAACCCGGGCGATGCCGCGCACCTGCTCCGTGAGGTTTGAAGCCATGGAGTTTACGTTGTCGGTGAGATCCTTCCAGACGCCGCCAACGCCCGGCACCTTTGCTTGGCCGCCGAGGACGCCTTCCGTACCCACGTCTTTCGCAACCCGCGTAACTTCGGACGAGAACGCGTTGAGCTGGTCGACCATCGTATTGATGGTGTTCTTAAGCTCAAGAATCTCTCCTTGAACGTCGACAGTGATCTTCTGACTCAGGTCGCCGTTCGCAACGGCGGTGGTCACAAGGGCGATGTTTCGCACTTGGTCCGTCAGGTTCGAGGCCATGAAGTTGACCGAGTCGGTGAGGTCCTTCCACGTTCCCGCGACGCCGGCCACCTGGGCCTGAACGCCGAGTTTTCCGTCCGTTCCCACATCTCGGGCGACCCGCGTCACTTGATCAGCGAAAGAGCCGAGTTGGTCCACCATGATGTTGATCGTATTCTTGAGTTCAAGAATCTCGCCCTTCGCCTCGACGGTGATTTTCTGCGAAAGGTCGCCCTTTGCAACCGCGGTCGTCACGAGGGCGATGTTTCGCACCTGGTCGGTGAGCGACGAGGCCATCAGGTTTACGTTGTCGGTAAGGTCCTTCCAAGTTCCGGCTACGTTTGGAACCTTTGCCTGTCCGCCGAGTTCGCCCTCCGTACCTACCTCGCGGGCAACGGTAATGACCTGATCGGCGAACGTCTGAAGCGTGCCGGTCATCGAATTGATCGTCTCGGCCAACGCCGCCACTTCGCCCTTCGCCTCGATGTCGATCTTCTGTTTCAGGTCCCCGTCCGCAACCGCGGTAACGACCTTAACCACCTCGCGCACCTGGGTGGTCAGGTTGGAAGCCATGAAGTTAACGTTGTCCGTGAGGTCTTTCCAAACGCCCGAGACGCCCGGCACCTTGGCTTGGCCGCCGAGGATGCCTTCCGTGCCCACCTCGCGGGCCACACGCGTAACTTCGTCCGCGAACGAACCAAGCTGGTCGACCATGGTGTTTACCGTTTGGCCGATGCGGAGGAACTCACCCTTCACCGGTGTCCCCTCGATTTCAAGCGCCATCTTTTGCGAGAGGTCACCTTCCGCAACCGCGGTGATAACGCGGCCAACTTCCGTCGTCGGCCGGGCAAGGTCCTCGATCAGCTCGTTGACGCTGAGCATGGTCGCATCCCACGATCCCTTCGCGCTCTTCAACGTCGCTCGTTCGGTCATTCTGCCTTCACGGCCCACCAACCGCCCAACACGTACGAACTCTTCGGCTTGCCGCTCCTGGAGATCGACGACTTGGTTGAAGGTTTTGCAGATCCGGCTCAGAACTCCGTTTTTGGTCTCCGGCAACCGGACGGCGAAATCACCGTCCCGGACTGACTCCAGGGCTTCCAACAACGGACGGAGTTGATCTTCGGAGTAACTCCCGGACGACGAGACGGTTGATTGTCGCATGGCCGATTGATCTCGCGTGTAACGAGTTCCTTGCGTATTCTAGCGCAAGTAATCGCGTGTATCGCCTGGTTCTTCCGTGAAGTCAGGGAGCGGCTATGGTCAACCTTGTGGCGTGCAATTTCCTGGCGGTGGCAAAGCTGGCACGGGGATCGGTTAGGCAGAGTAGGCCTTTCGCCCCGATCTTCATTGATGGCATGAGCGGAGCAGAACCTCGGTTGACATGGCACGTCCATGCCACAAGCCCATTCCGAACACTTTGCCGCAACGTTTTGTTCGATCCCAGTTCACCGAAAGATATTGATGCTAACCCTTGTTGCCTTGCCCCTTCTATCGCCTATCCTCCGAAGGGAGTTCATCTTCGACCACGCACCCTTCAAAGCGTGCCATGCCTCGACGATCGCGCAAAACCACGAGGGAGGGCTCATCGCCGCTTGGTTCGGGGGCGACAAGGAGGGAGCACCGAATGTTGATATCTATGTCGCCCGTCGTGACCTCGCAACCGGTTGGACGCCCCCTCGGGTAGCGGCCACCGGACATGGGGAGCCTTGTTGGAATCCGGTGCTGTTTCAGCCTGCCTCAGGCCCGCTTCTCCTGTTCTACAAGCTAGGCAAGTCGGCGGAGAATTGGTCCGGTATGGTCACTACTTCGTCAGACTCTGGGGCCACCTGGACCGTACCGCAACACCTGCCAAAGGGCATCCTGGGCCCGATCAAGAATAAGCCTATCCAACTCTCTGACGGAACAATCCTGTGCGGATCTAGCGAACAGGAAGGCGGTTGGCGAATTCATATGGAACAGACTTCGGACTTCGGAGCAAGTTGGTCGCGCACACCGGATCTTAACAATCACCATAGGATCGAAGCGATCCAACCGAGTTTGCTCGCCATGGGGGCCGGAAGGATTCGCGCGCTTGGCCGTACATTACAGTCGCGGATTTTCAGCATCGATTCCGAGGACAACGGTAAGACGTGGGGGGCGATGCGGCTAACCAGTTTGCCGAACAACAACTCCGGAATCGACGCGGTCCGTCTCTTGGACGGCCGTTATCTTCTTGCCTACAACGACACCACAAAGGAGCGTACGCCCCTGTCGATCGCGGTGTCCGACGACGCGGAGCATTGGACAAAAATCATGAATGTCGAGAAAGGGCCTGGCGAATTCTCCTACCCCGCGATCATCCAGTCGGAGGATGGACTCGTGCATTTGACCTACACTTGGAAGAGAATATCGATCTGTCACGTTGTTATCGACCCGGCTCTCTTCTGACACCCCAAGAAGACGTGGAAACCGCCGAAGCGCTCGAAGCCTAACCGCGTCCGCTACAATTAACGAGAAATGGCGGCAACCTGGCGGATACGACAGTTCGGCCGGGTTGCCCTTGAAGGACCAGGGTTTGAGGAGGCGGGCGCAGCCTTTGCAACCCAGCGGTCGGCCAAGATTCTCGCTTTGCTCGCCCTCGTTCGCAACGGGCGGATGCGTCGCGACGATCTCGCGGACACCCTCTGGCCAGGCGACTACTATGATGCCACGCGACTTCGTCTGCGTAAAGAGTTGAGCCGCCTTCGGCAGGCGATGGGGCCGGCGGCCGAAGCTCTGCAAGGCGATAGCGAGACGGTGGTCCTCGACCGGGCGGCTTTCGACACCGACGTCGAAATCCTGCGCCGGACGATGGCCCTTCGAGAGGACGATCCTCGGCGCGGGATGCGGCTGAAAGAAGCCGCTGAGATCTGTGTCGGTCCCTTCCTGCCGGAGTGGGAAGATCCGTGGGCGGTGGCGGAGCGGCACGCGGCGGAGAACCTTCGATCACGGGTTCTTGTTGCACATGGGGAAAACCTTTTCGCCCAAGGCGATGCCGAGGCGGCCCTCGCCGCGGTTCGCCCGGCCATCGAGAGCGACCCCTGCGGCGAAGCTGCGCGGATGGTCGCGATCCGCGCGCACGCAAAGTTGGGCAGCTTGACGGCCGCGCTTGCCGAATTCCAAGGCATGAAGCGCTCGATGCGGGACCGGAACGAGGGAGTTCCCTCGGCCGACGCGGAGACGCTCCTCGACCAGATTCAGAAAGGGGACGCCGTCCTCGAAGAACGTACTGCCGCGGCGCGTCTTCCGGCGCTGATTCCGGCCTTGGACCGCTTCTTCGGACGGAAGGAGGAGATGGCAACCATCGTCGGGCTACTCTCGCCCACATCCTCTGACCGCCTGGTCAGCCTCGTTGGGACGGGCGGAATGGGGAAGTCTCGCCTTGCGAACGAGGCGGCCTTTGCGCTCCGCGAAGCCTACGACGGCAACGTAGCGTTCGTGTCGCTCGTCGAGTCTCCGTCCGCCGACACGGCGGCGGCCACCCTGCTAGCACGCCTCGGTTGGCAAGGGGCGGCGGGCGCCGACCCGGCGGCGGTCGTTGCCGCCACCCTTCCGGCGGGGCCGTGCCTCTTCGTGCTCGATAACCTCGAACATCTTCTGCCCGACGGCGCGAAACTGGTCGAGCGTCTCCTCCTGACCTGTCCTTCGCTCCGGGTGCTCGCCACCTCGCGTCAGTCCCTTCACCTCGCGGGGGAGCGAATCGTTCAACTCGGGCCGCTGGACGAGGCCGCGGAGATGATGGGGGACCTCGCGAAGGCCATGCGACCTGATCTGGCGGACGATCCCGATCTCGCTGAGATTGCCCGGCGCCTAGACGGCATTCCACTTGCTCTTCGTCTCGCCGCGCCACGCCTGCGGGCTCTCGGCCCCAAGGCCCTGCTCGCCCGGCTAGACGACCGGTTCCGCCTCTTACAAGGCGGCGCTCCCGGCCTGCCCGAACGACATCGCTCGCTCCGCGCCGCGCTTGATGGGAGCTTCGAAGCGCTTGGAGAGCGAGAGCACCGGGCCCTCGTCCGAATGGCACCCTTCCGGGGCGGTTGGAACCTAGCCCACTTGGAGAGCGCGCTTCCGGACGACGATGGCCTGGCCGCGATGGAGGCCTTAGTGGACGCCTCTCTCATCGCCGCCGACGACCGGGGCACATCGGTGCGGTTCACCATGCTGGAGACGGTGCGCGAGTACGTCGCCGACCGAGACGGCGCGGAAGACGCGGAGCGTGCGTTCGTCGTTACGATGGCCGAAGAACTTCGGCGATGGCTGCCGCGCCCACTCGCGCCGCGAACTTGGGCGGTTTTGGAAGGGCTCGACGCAGAGGCCGATAATCTCCATGTTGCGGCCGAGGTTGCAATCCGCGTCGATCCTGATACGGCAGACGATATGCTGGGACGTCTCTGGGCGTACGACATCGTGCGCGCGCGTCAACGGGACCTCCAAAGGCTCCACAACGAGTTGACCCTCGCCTGGCCCGGCCGTCGAATGAGCGCATGGGCCGAGTATGGGAGAGCGGCGGCGACCTTTGGCGCCCAATGGCTGCAAGAAACTGCCGCAGCTGGTCAGCGGGCCGAGCAGGCGTTTTTGGAAACGGGAGAAATGGGGCCGGCGGCCGTCGCAGCCGGGCACGTCCTTGTCGCCCATCGGCGCCTCCGCATTCACACCCCCGGCCAGTCGGCCGACCTTCATCCGGCGCTCGCCCAGCGAGCGGCGAATGAACCGGAAGCTCTCGCCCGGATCATGCTCTTCCAAGGCGACGCGAACTACTATGCCAAGCGCCTATCAACGGCGGCGGATTGTCTGGACCGGGCAATCCAGATGTCGCACGAATCGGGCGACGAGGTGATCTGGATCAGCGCCGTTCACCAGCGCGCCGTGGTGGCCCTCGACCTCGGGGAGTTCGAGGTGGCTGGACGCCTCCTTTCAGACGTTGCGGAGGACGTAATTCGGCTGGGAGATCCCATTCGCCTTGCTAACCAAGACGAACTCTCCGGGATGGCCGCCTGTGGCTTGGGTGACGACGTCGGAGCCTTATCTTGTTTCCGTCGTTGCGCAGAGATCTGGAGGCGACTGGGCAATCTCTTTCAGGTCGCTGAGCTGGCGAATACATCCGCCCGCGCTCTCTCACGCCTCGGACGGCCGACGGAGGCCCGGGTCGCCGCTTACGAGGCGTTTCAGATCCACCGGGATGCTGGCCAGCTCGTCGGTGTGGCCAGCGCGCTTGGCACGCTGGCCGAAGCTCTCCTCGCCGGAGGCGAATCCGAACGGGCGGCCGCCGCTTTTGGCGCCGCTCGCCAGATGGAGCGAGAACAGGGGCTTGAGTTTGCCCAGGCCGAGGAGACGTACGTCCGAGCTCTCGCTGCCCGTTTGCCCGAACAGTCCGAACAGGTTGCCCGGGATCTAGACTCGCTCTTCGCGTGAGGCGGCGATAGGCCGCTCTAGGGCCTTTGGTACGCGTTTGTGACAGACCAGCGCCCTTGCGGTGACAAAGCCGGCCTTCTGTTGGGACAACCGCCTTGGAGCCCCTACGGGCCCTTCTGGACATGCGACCATCCTTTCGTTCCCGGCTTCATTTGGGCTGGTGACATTGCTTAGGAGAATCCAGAAAATGAAGCTTTCCCGCCTCGCTCGCCTCGCCATTGTCGGCGTCGCCGTCCTCACGACCGTCGCCCTTGCCTCCGCCCAGATCGTGATCCGGCCCCGCAAGCAGTACGCCCTTGTCACCGACATGGGCAAGTACAGCGGCTTCATCCAGGATTTCAAGCCTAACACCGGTTACGTCCGCCGGATCGACTGCTATACCGGCGCCGACCTCGGCTCGTTCGGCGACGGCCTCCTAACCAAGCCCGTCTCGATCGCGGTTCAGCCCTCAACCGGCGTTGCCTACGTCGCCGAGGCCACCACCATCAAGCGCTTCGACGTGCTGACAGGACAGTATCTCGGCTCCATCGTCGGTAACGTCGGATATGGCTTCCAGTTCGACGCGATCCGCTTCAATTCAGCAGGCGAGCTCTACGGAATCGCCCGAGCGAACGACCGGACGAAGTACCGCTTGTTCCGCTTTGACCCGACTTCGGGTGCCTGTACCGGCCTTTCCCCGGTCATTCCCTTCACCTCGCACTATGTGCTGTCCCTCGACTTTCGCCCGAACGGAACCGTCGAGGCCACCCGCTTCGACGATACCTACACGACGTACGTCGACAAAATCGGGACGGACTTCGCCTATCAAGGCTCGACCGCGTTCCCCGCGACAAACGGCTACCCGTTCCAGGCCTATCGCACCTCAAACGATGCGTACTGCCGTTGGAGCCCGAGTTCGTTCGGCGGCTACGACGTTGCCGGAGGCTTAGGCAACGTCGGAACCGGTCAGTACGCCGGTTGGGTCTCCGCCTACTACGACGGGCAGATGCTCTTCGCCGAAGGCATTGCCCACCAGACCTACGCGCTGGTACACGGCACCACTGGTCAGTACCGCCTTCTCACCTACGACACCTCAGGCGTTCCCCAATTCGTTGGTGACATGCCCGTTGCCTACAGCGGCTACATCTGGCAGTCGTCCATGGCGATTTTTGTCAAGTAGCCACGCCTCCCTCGAGTCGGCCGCCCGTCGCGGCCGCGAAATCTGCTTAGGAGAATCCAACTCATGAAATTCGGTCACCTCGCCCGCACCGCCCTGATGGGCCTCGCCGCTCTCGCCGCCCTTGCTTCCGCTCAACGGACGCCCCCTCCCGTCCTCAACGTGCTCGTCCAGATAGGCCTCGTCGCCGACGCTGGCCATCCCGGTGCAGGTGACGGATGCATCCACCGCGTCAATGTCGGCACCGGTGCTTTCATGGGCAACTTTGGCAGCGGGTACTTGGCGGACACCAACTCCGTCGACATTCAGCCTTCGACCGGCGTCGCATTCGTCGCCGATTCTGCCGCAATCAAGCGGTTCGACGTGAAGACTGGCGCGTACCTTGGATACCTTGTCCTAGGCAGCACCCTCGGCGGGACCATCGACAAGATCCGCTTTACGTCGGCGGGTGACCTCTACGCCATCGTAGGCCAGGGCTACGTGTCCAATAGCTACCGGCTTTTCAAGCTGAACCCGGCCACGGGCGCCGTTCTGGGATCTTCGATACCCATGGAAGGCAAAGGAGTTCCTAGCATGTCCCTGGGCTTTCGGCCTGATGGAAGAGTCGAGGTCACTAATCTCTATGAAGGAGACACCTACATCGACTCCTTCACACCCAACGCGAAGTACACCGGCTACGACTATATCTCCGGGCTCTGGAGCGTTTACCGCACGTCGAGCGACTGCGCCTTCCGATGGACTCCTACGGGATTCCAGAGCTGTTATGGAAAAGTCGGCGACCTTAGCCTGAGCGGTCAGTTCCTGGTAAACATCGGCACCGACAGCCCCGTGTTGTTCGCCGAGGGTGCGGCCCACCACGCCTACGCTCTCTCTCGCGAGTACCCCGGTCAGGCTTACATCTACCGGTTCACTGCAACCACCACCCCGGCCCTTACCGGCCAATACTGGGCAGACCCGTTCGCCGCGGTCAACCTTGTGGACATGTCGATCTACATCTCCCCCTAGAGCTAGCTCAGCCTGCGACTCTCTCGATGCGGTCGGTAGCGCATCGAGAATGAACCTTTCGTCCTCCTCCCGGTTATAAGCTCCGTTCCAGCAATCGGAAGTGAAACAACTTGGATGACCTTGAGTTGATTCGCAGTTCGTACGCCGCCCTCGCCCCCTCCACGACTTGTATCTTAGACTCTCCAGGCGAGACAATCTCCTCATGGATAGGGAAGCCGTTGCTTCATCGTCTCTCCGCTCCGTCGGCTACGACTCCGGCCGGAAGATTCTAGAGGTCGAGTTTCATAGCGGCGGCGTGTATCAGTACGAAGAAGTTCCGGCGAGCGTCTTCGAAGAGCTGACGAATGCCGAGTCCAAAGGTCGCTATTTTATGAACGAGATCCGGGACGTCTATCCGACCACGCGCGTGAAGTGACTCACCGTCTTCCCCCTTAGGCGCGTGCCACCGGCTCAAGGGGGGACCATTCTTGGATCGGAGCCTTACAGTTCCCCAGGCTTCGGCAAGACGTCGCGCCACTTCGGACCTGATACGTCAGCTTTGGTGAACGCCTTCCAACTATGGGCCGCGCGGAAATTACCCGCTGCGACAACCCGGTCGAAGGGTCCCGGCACTGTCTTTCCTTCGGCATCCACCATCGTTAGTTTCGCTCCGTCCTGGAGCAGGAACTGATCCTTACCGACAGCTTGAAATGCTCGAATCTTCGGTGCCTGTGCCATCACGACCCGCCGGGAGGCCCGGGTAAAGGTTCGTCCGCGTGCGACTGTAAATTCCCCTTTACGACCCACCGCAACCATGACCGCGCCGTCTCCCTCTGGGACCTCGACGGAAACCGGGCTGATCTTCTTGAGGAGAGGGTCGATCCGGTAGATCTTCTTATCACCAGGATGAAGCGCGGCGATGCCGAGCGTCTCCTGATCAGGCTCGATGGCGGTGATCCCCTTGGCCACTTTTAGCGAGGTCTGCGTGCCAGTGGCCAACTCGATTCGCAGAAGATTGTCCTGGGCCGCGCCGTCTTGAAGGACGAAGAGGTCGAACTTCTTCCCGGCTACCGCAAGCTTGCGAGCGCCCCTCACGGACGCGATTCGCTTCGTTTCCTTCTCCACCAGATCGACATGGGTGATCGTCCCATCGTCGCTCAGCACGTAGATTCCGACGTCGCGCACGTCGAAGCACCAGTCCTTCACCGTCCCGGGCACTTCAACTTCGATCTCATGCGCGGCGGCGCCCGGAGCACCGGCGAAGACGGCATGGAAGGTGGACGTCGACTGAACGGTTGGGATGGTCAAATTCATCCCGATCGATGCCCATAGGATCTCCTTCTGAACCGAAGTATGAGGAACGCTGAACCAGCCACCCCAAAAAGGCATGATCGCGTGCATGTTGTCGATAAAGCAGGTCTTTGCGTTCGTCCCACTGCTCAGCTGCGCGTGCGTCACCCAACCGTCGTCATCGGAGTCGAACCTAACGTTCTTAACCACGTTCTTGTCGTAACTGAACGCGCCTTGGGCGTTGATGTTTCCGTCATCGCTAGCGGGGTTAGCGTAGTCGATGTACTTTGTCGAGCCGCTGTAGTCGTAACCCGACATCGCGATCGCGTGACCGCCGGTTCGCTCCCATTCGCCGTCGACCTTCTTATACCGGCCGTAGCCCAGCCGAACCATCGCGCCAATGGCCATCCAGTTCTTGATCGTTCCAGTGCCCCAATCGCCGTCTGAGACGAACGCAATGTGCATGAACGGCTGATTCGAGTGGTCATCGATCCAGTCCACGACCGCATCGTAACCGTCCGAGAAGTTGGTCCCGTCCTGGGCATCGGTATCCATCCGATTGCCCATGTTGGCGATGAAGCTTGTGATCGAGTTGTACGTATTGTTGTATCCCTTGTCCAGATTCCCCAAGCCGTTCAGAGCCATGAATCGGAGAAGGTCCACGTAGGCGGTCGGAACGCAAAACATCCCGCCGTCCGCCGGTAGCGCGTTGCGCCGCTGGTCGTAGTCGGGGATGTCGCGGTGGTACTTGCTTTGGGCCAAAAGAGTGGCGGCCGATGTGGCGGCCAATGCGACACAAAGGAATCGGCATAGATTCCTTCGGTACTTGCCATTGATTTTCATGACGGCCTCAATTTAGCCCGGCATAGGTACGAAAGTGAGCTAATCCTGTGATTTCTACCAGCTATCGCGTAAAATTGCCCACTAAGAGCTCCAAAGATCCTATGCTCTTGCTCAAGGCACCTCCATTTGGTGAGCAATTTAATGCACAGTCAACGGCTCTATCGGGTTAGTTTGGGTCCGGGGCTCATTATCCGGGGTCGGGGTAGCTTCGGCAACGAGGGATCTCACCTCGAATGGAGCCAACCCGCCGAACTATGGCAGGCACTGATGGTGATCGACGGTTCAACCGCCTCGATTAACGGCGAGCTCTCCCCGCTCACTCCATGGAGCCTACTGGTTGCTCCTCCCGGCGCAAGATGCGTCTTGCGGTGGGAAGCCGGAGCCTCCTGCATTTACGACTTCTTTGGCTTCGTTCCGGACCGGTCGCTGGAAAACTACATTGCCCTTCCGCAGGTAACCGATCTCGGGTCGCGGGGTCCGATCTGGGATGTGGAGTTTCGCCGGGGACTCTCTCGGCTTCATGCTTCGAGCGTCCAGGCGGATACGATCGCCTCGGCCATCCTCTGGTCCGTCGCCCGACCAGTTACGGAGCTGCGCCGTAATATCTACGTGACCGAGGCGGAACGACTGATCCAGGCCGAATCGGGCCCTCGCATGCGGGTCTCTGACCTCGCCAAGGCCGTCGGTCTTTCGCAGGTTCAGTTGAGCCGCCACTTCGTGATGGAGCACGGAACCACGCCTCTCCAGTTCATCCGAACCGCCCAAGCCCGCCGCGCTCACGACTTGCTGACGGGAACGGCGCAGCCCATCAAAGCCGTCGCCACAGCCTGCGGCTTTCCGGATGTCCACGCCTTCAACCGTTTCGTCCGCGCCCGTCTCGGAGCTTCGCCGCGAGAGATCCGGACCGGAATCGGAGCCGTCGACGTTTTCCGGGTCGAGGAGTTCCGTTCCCGAATTCCGTAGGCTCTTACGTCTCTCGCGGAACCCACACCGACAGTTTTGCGGGGCCGCGATTCGCGTTGGCATAGAAGGGGATCGCCGTGACCCGCCGAGTGGCGCCGGACTTCGCGGAGGTCGATGAATAAAGCCCGCCATCCCAGGCGATCTCACCCACTGATCCGGCTTGAATCGCAACCACGCCGCCTAAGCGATCGATCCAACGCTCCGTCGTGAAGTCTCCCTTGTGCGCCAACGCAAGAACCTCCGGCTGATCGATCGACTCGAAACAGTAGACCAGTGGCCCGCGCATAAGGGCAACCCGGCCGATGTTGGCCGTGACCTTCGGATGGGCTTGGACCGCTTCGACAGGCATGGGGAGGTCGAGTTCGACCACGTCCCCTTTGCGCCAAGCCCGTTCCACACGCACGTAACCTCGCACCCGTTCGCCAGCTGAGACCTTTTGTCCGTTCACCTTCATGCTCGCCCCGCGGCACCAGCCGGGGATACGGATCATGAGGCCGAAAGATGTCTCGGCCGACGGCTCGACGGAGATACTCACCTTTCCCTCCCACGGATATTCGGTGGTCTGCTTCACCGTCAAATCGATCCCTTTGACCTTCATCGCCGCGTGGCTGCCGACGAAGAGATTCACGTAGACCGAATCGGCATCCGTCGCATAGATATAGCCGGGCATCGCGCCCATGATCTTCAGGAACATGGGCGGGCAGCACGGGCAGCCATGCCAAGACCAGCGGGCACGATGCTCGTCCGCCTCCAACGGGTTCTCATAGGTGTAAGTATCGCCTTTGACCGAAACACCACAAAGGACGCCGTTGTAAAGGGTCCGCTCTAACTCGTCCGCGTATCGGGCATGGCCGAAGGTGCGAATCATGTTCTGGTGAAAGAAGCCCGCCCCCACCGCGGCGCACGTTTCCAGATAGGCGTCGTTGGGTAGGGCATAGTCCTCGCCGAACTTCTCTTCGTTCGCGTAGGCGCCCACCCCGCCGGTCACGTGCATCCGACGGAACGTCATGTTCTCCCAAAGCCGGAAGGCCGCTTGGCGATACTCGTCCCTGCCGTTCAACCGCGCACCGGCGGCGATGGCCGAGCAAAACAGGGTGGCGCGCACGGCATGGCCGACGACTTCAGTCTGCTCGAAGACCGGCTTGTCGTCCTGCGCATAGGCCCCCCAAGTCGGGCGGCCTTGCGAGTAATCGAATTTGCGCACCACATCTTCGGCCTGTGCCCGGTTCGGCTCCCAGTCCGGTTTCCCGCTGCTATGGCCACGGTTTTCGATCCAGAATTCGGCGAGCGCGAGGTAGCGTTCAGCCGGGACGTCCAGCTTTGCCCGCAGATTTGGCTGTTCTGTGAGCAGCTCGTAAAGCCCAAGCATCGCCTCTTCGGGCAACTCGTGGGCAGGCACCAAGTTCAGCTTCGGTGGCGGACCAACCAGTTCAGCCATCGTGTTCGCCACTCGCACCCCCGCTTCCAACAGGGCGGTCTTCCGCGTTGCGCGGTAGTAGTACACGCCCGCATCGACCAACGCGCCCAAGTTATAGAACTCGTGCTGCCAGACCTCAAGGCCACCGTTCAGCCCCCACCGGTGGTCCGGCTCTTCAAGTTGCGTATACGTGTTGATGTAGCCCCCCGGGTCCTTGGCCGCAGCGGCGACGATTCGGGCGACGTAGCCGTCAACTTGGCTCTCTAGGGCGGGGTCCGGATTGCTCCGAAGGAAGTCCGCCGCTCCCCGGATCATCTCGTAGATCAGGCCGTCGTACCAAGGCGGCCCGGCGTGATTGCCTTCGAGGCCATCCCGCACGCGGTCGAAGTTGTTGATCGCTCCGCCGCGGTCCTCCTCGAATTTCCGGAAGCTGTCCCGCAACGTAACGGTGCGCCAGACCTCCCGTTTTGGGCTCCAAAACCCGTCTTCGATCACAACGTACTCGATCGGAACCAGAGTAAGGATATGGGCGTCGGTCGAGACCGTTTCGTTGACTGAAGTCACCTCAGCCTCCTCGCCAAGAGGGAACCGCGTCCCCCAATCAGCGGGTGCGAGAGTCGCCACTCCGGCGGCAGAGAGCCCCTTCAGAAAATAGCGGCGTGTAAGAGACATAGAACGTGTTCTCCAGGCCGCTGAGAGTTCTTATCATTGACCATGAGGGCTACCTTGGCTGATGTTGCCTTTGGTTGGATGGCGATTCCAATGAGAATTCGTTCCAATGAGCTGAGAATTCTTGTCACAGCTCGGCTTGAGATTTCTTGTAAGAACGTGCTCGACAAGTATTCCTGACGAATTTGGCGGCCCGGGCTTAGCAATCTCTGCGGGCAGGTCGCGTAGATCTAGGGGCCGAACCGCGGCAGTTGGAACCTCGTCCACGTTTGGATAGTGTCGGCGGGTGATTGAAGATGGCCAAAGAGAATAAGAATCCTGGAGTGACGTCTCGGCGTGGCTTTATCGCTGGCGTGGGGGCGGCTGGGTTGGCGGCCTCCGTTACCAGCCTTGCGAACGCCGAGACCGCCTTTCACCGCAAAGCTGCCCTCAAGGAACCTTCGCCCGAGGGCCTCGTTCCTTTAACGCTCAAAGTGAACGGCCAAGAGATGCGGACCCAGATCGACCCTCGCGCATCCCTGCTCGATACGCTCCGCGAATCTCTTCACCTCACCGGAACCAAGAAGGGCTGCGACCATGGTCAGTGCGGCGCCTGCACCGTCCACATCAACGGAAAGCGTGCCCTCTCCTGCATGTCTCTGGCCCTTTGCAACCAAGGCGACGAGATCACCACCATCGAGGGACTCGGTACCCCCGAGAAGATGCACCCGATGCAGGCCGCCTTCGTTGAACACGATGGTTTCCAGTGCGGCTACTGCACCTCCGGTCAGATCATGTCCGCCGTCGCGCTCATGAAAGAGCCCGTCGGCCCTGAGGACGCGGACGTGAAAGAGGCGATGAGCGGCAACATCTGTCGCTGCGGCGCTTACGCAAATATCCTGGACGCCATCCAGCAAGTGAGGAAGGCCTAAGATGGAACTCTTCACCTACTCTCGGGAGGAGACTTCGGCGAAAGCGATCGAGGCCGGCAAGGGTAAAGATGCCCGGTTTATTGCCGGCGGCACTACGCTCTTCGATCTGATGAAGCTCGATGTTGAGAAGCCCAAGAAGCTGGTTGACGTTAACCACCTTCCCTTAGACAAGATTGAGAGGAGCCCGGACGGTGGGCTCAAAATCGGAGCGCTGGCCCGCAACTCAGAGGTTGCTCACCATCCGGAGGTTTTCAAGAACTACCCGGTGCTTTCCCAAGCTATTCTCGCCGGAGCTTCCGCACAGATCCGCAACCGGGCGACCACGGCAGGCAACCTCCTTCAACGCACGCGCTGTGTCTATTTCCGAGACCCGGCCATGCCCTGTAACAAGCGAGAACCGGGTTCCGGCTGTTCGGCCATCGAAGGATTCCATCGCAATCTTGCGATCTTGGGCACGAGCGACCACTGCATCGCCTCCAACCCTTCCGACCAAAACGTGGCGTTGATGGCGCTCAACGCAACGGTCCACGTTCAGAGTTCCAAAGGAACCCGGACGGTGCCGATCGCCAGCTTCTACCTGCTGCCCGGCGAAACCCCGCACAAAGAGACTGTGCTTGAGGCGGGCGAGTTGATCACCCACGTGTCACTCCCGCCGTTGTCCGCGGGCTCGAAGTCGCATTATCTCAAACTGAGGGACCGCGCTTCCTATGAGTTCGCCCTCGCCTCAACGGCGATCGTGGTCCGTTTAGAAGGTGAACGCTTCGCTGATATCGCCCTCGCGATGGGTGGGGTCGGCACCATTCCTTGGTGGGCGAAAGAAGCCGAGGGGCTATTGAAGGGCCAACCCGCCTCTCCGGAGCTGTTCGCCCGCGCCGCCGACGCAGTGTTCAAAGACGCCAAGCCTCATGTGGAGCACGGCTTTAAAGTCGAGCTCGGCCGCCGCTGCCTGATCCAGGCCCTGACCCTCGCTACGAGGAACTCCTAAAATGACTTCCGTCGGAAAAGCAATCCCCCGTATCGATGGTCCGCTCAAGACCACCGGCACTGCCGACTACACCTCGGACCACCATTTCGATGGCCTCCTCTACGCCGTGCCCCTGGGTGCGACGATCGGGAAGGGTCACCTCGATCGGTTGGATACAAAGGAAGCCGAGAAGATGCCCGGTGTCCGGGCCATTTACCATCGCGGCAACTTGCCGAAGATCTTCCGTCCGGCACCCGACACCGATTTCACCGCCTACCTTGATGAGCATCGCCCTACCTTCGAAGACGATGAGATCCGCTACCACGGCCAGTACATCGCCGTCGCCGTGGCCGACACCTTCGAGCAGGCCCAGGCTGCTGCAGCCGCCATCCGCCCCACCTACCGGGTCGAAAAACCGAACGTTGAGAAGAAGTTGGAGGTTGAGAAGCCCGAGGTAACCAGCGAGCGCGGCGATGCGGCCAAAGCGTTCGAAGCGGCCGCGGTCAAGGTCGATTACGTCTACACAACTCCCGCCGAAACCCACAGTGCCATCGAACTCCATAGCACCGTCGCGGTGCCGGATGGCGACCGGATCACGCTTTACGAAACCTCGCAAGGAGTCGTCAATCATCGAAACGTCCTCGCCCAACAACTCGGCCTGAGCCAGGAAAAGGTTCGGGTGATCTCGAAATTCCTCGGATCCGGGTTTGGCGGGAAGCTCTTTCCTTGGCCCTTCAGCGCCCTCGCCGCCACCGTTGCCCGGGACCAAAAGCGGCCGATCAAGCTGGTCCTCAGCCGCCAGGCCGTCTTCCAGAGTGTCGGCCATCGGCCCGCGACTCAGCAGCGCCTTCGCCTCAGCGCGACGGCGGACGGGAAGCTCACTTCCGTCCAGCACGACTACATCAATCACACCTCCATTCTCGACAACTACGAAGAGAACTGCGGAGAGGCGACAACCTACTTCTATAGCTGCCCGAATTTAAGGGTGACCAAGGGCCTCGCCCGCCGGAACATCGGCTGCCCGACCTCGATGCGAGGCCCAGGCGCCGTTCCCGGCCTCTTCGCCTTCGAGACGGCGATGGATGAGTTGGCCATCGCGCTGAAGATGGATCCGGTTCAGCTTCGCGTCCTCAACGAGCCTAAAATCGACGAAGGTAAGAACATCCCGTTCTCGTCCCGCCATCTGCTGGAGTGCTACGACGTGGGCGCGAAGGCGTTCGGCTGGGATAAGCGAAACCCGGAGGTCGGCTCAATGAAGCAGGGCGACCTAATCCTTGGCTGGGGTGTCGCCGCCTGTGGCTGGATCGCCGAGCGGTTTCCCGCAGAAGCGACGGTGGAACTGCGGGACGACGGCACCGCCCGGGTTGCTTGCGGAACCCAAGACATCGGTACCGGCACCTACACGATGCTCGCCCAAATCACCGCGGAGCGGTTGGGCATCCCGGTGGAGAAGATCGAAGTCGTGCTCGGCGACACGACCCTGCCGCCAGGGCCTCTCAATGGCGGATCCATGGCCACCGCCTCCATCGTCCCCGCCGTTTTCGGCGGAGCTGATGGAGCAATCCAGAAGCTTTTCGTCACTGCGGCCACCCTAAAAGATTCTCCTCTCACCGGTAGGCGGCCAGACGAGTTGGCCTTCACCGAAGGGCGTGTCCACCTCAAAGGTCAGCCTAGTTCGAGTGGCCTTAGTTTCGAAAAGGTGTTGACCGAAACGCGCGTTCGGTCGGCGATGGGCCACGGTAAAGACGAAGGTTCCGGCTTTGGCTACGGAGCTAAGGTCTCGCGCCATTCTTACGGCGTCCAGTTCGTAGAAGTCTCCTGGGACTATGCCACCGCCCGGCTACGGGTCCCTCGCGTCGTCACGGTGATCGACGCCGGTCGGATCGTCAACCCGAAGACCGCCCGGAACCAGATTGAGGGAGCGGTGGTCATGGGCATCGGTATGGGTCTGTTCGAGGAGACCCACTACGACGCCCGTAATGGTGCCCCGATCAACCGCAACTTCGCTGACTACGTCATGCCCACCCACGCTGACGTTCCCCGCGTCGACGTTCACTTTCTGGACTATCCGGATAAAGAAGTCAACGAACTCGGTCTCCGCGGTGTCGGAGAAATCGGCCTCGCGGGAGTCGCGGCGGCGTTGAGTAATGCGGTCTACCACGCGACGGGGGTTCGAGTTAGAGACCTTCCGATCAAAATCGAAGATCTGCTGTTGGCCAAAGCCTAAGAACTCTTCCTCTCGTTTCGGCGAGAGGAAGTCACCGTAGTTTTAAATGCGGATTGCATTGACCGTGACTAAAGTATTTGGTTGAGAAAAACCGGTAACCCCTAGACCTAGGTCTAGCCACACACTCAATAGTTTCCCCTGTAGACTTGATCCCTAAGACGAATGAAAAAGTCGAATCAAGTCTCCGTCTCGCTGATCGTCGCACTGGCGGCGGGCATGACGGGTGCGGGTTGCAGTTCAGGCGGCTACGACGAGTGCCGCGATAACCAGGGCTATCTTGTTCCGGAATCGGAGTGTGCCACCGGCTACTCCACCGGTCATTGGGTCCACGTAGGCGGCTTCGGCGGATCGGGCGGCTCTAGCGGCTTTTACGGCGGCTAAATGCGACGCGAAATTCGCGAACCGCGGCCGGACTACGTTCGCAAGGTCGAACAGCTCGGCCTAACCTTTCACACCGTCGACGGCCAGCCCTACTGGAACGAGGCGGCAGCCTACGTTTTCGAGCCCGAAGAGATCACCGTCCTCGAAACCGCGACGAACGAACTCCATGCCTTGTGTCTGGAGGCCGCGGAGCGTCTCATCGCGGGTGGAGAGTTAGGACGCCTCGGTATTCCGCCGGAGGCCCAGTCGGTCATCGCGGAGGCGTGGGAGGCCGATCCACCCGCGATCTATGGCCGGTTCGATCTCTCCTATGACGGCCACCACCCGCCCAAGATGTTGGAGTACAACGCCGACACCCCTACTTCCCTACTCGAGGCGGCGGTCGTCCAGTGGCACTGGCTGCAAGAGATCGCTCCGGAGATGGACCAGTTCAACTCCATTTGGGAGGGGCTGGTGCAGAAGTGGCGCGACTTGAAGGCCGAGGGACTGCTCAATTCCGGCCGTGTCCACTTCGCTTGCATGGAACCGGCCGAGGACCTGATGACCACCGCCGTGCTCATGGACGCAGCTCAGGAGGCTGGCCTTGAGGTGAACCTACTGCCCATCAGCACCATCGGCTGGGACGCGGCGGCGGGGCGGTTCGTCGATCGGGACCTTCGTCCGATCCAGACCCTGTTTAAACTCTATCCTTGGGAATGGATGCTGACCGACGAGTTTGGCGCCTACGCCCTCGGGACTTACGGCCACGTGCAATGGATTGAGCCCATCTGGAAAATGGTTCTCTCGAATAAGGCCATCCTCGCGATCCTTTGGGAGATGTTTCCGGGCCATTCCAACCTTCTTCCGGCCTACATGGACAACCCGCGCAACATGAAGGATTACGTTCGCAAGCCGTTCCTCGGGCGCGAGGGAGCGAACGTGACCATTGTTAAGGACGGCCAAAGAATCGAAATCGGCGGCCCTTACGGCGGTCGCCACGTTTGCCAGGCATATGCCCCACTCCCGGTATTCGATGGAAACCACGCGGTCATCGGATCCTGGGTCATCGATGGCGAGGCACGCGGAATCGGAGTTCGGGAGTCCAATGGACCCATCACCGAAGATCTGGCCCGCTTCGTCCCCCACTACTTTCGGCCCACTCCGGAGGATCCAACCTCCGACCCGACGATAATAGATTAAGCCTCACAAAACCAGACATGTCGTTTTTCAAAAAGAAGATGGACGCTCAGGTCATCGACCTGAAACCGATCCGGGTTGTCATGATCCGCCACACCGGTCCCTATGACCAGCTCGACCGGCTATTCGAACAGCTCTGGAAATGGATCGGCGCTAAGAATGTGCCCGCTCAGCGGACGATCGGAATCTACTGGGACAATCCTGACTTCACCGCCCCGTCGGCACTCCGCTCGGCGGCTTGCGTCGAAGTGCCGGAGGATTTCCAGCTCGCGGATAAGGGCGGCTTGCCCCTTGAGATCTCCGAGATCTACGGTGGAACCTACGTGACCCTGCGTTACGTTGGCCCCTACGACGATCTCGCCTCCGTGTGGCAGGATTTGACGAAGTCGATCGAAAAGAATCTCAAACGTACGATCAGTGAGCGGCCAGCCTTCGAGGTCTACGTTAACGACGCAAGCGAGACGGAGCCGAAGGACCTGATTACCGAGCTCTACATGCCGATCCTCTAGATGCGCGTCGCTACCCCATGGATCTATAACCAGAAGTTCGACCTGGCGGCCATCATCGGCCCGCCGGTGGCCATCACCCTTGTCGTTCTCATCTGGGGCAATAAGCTGGCTCAGATCGGCGATACGCCTCCGTGGCTCTGGGTGCTTCTGGTGTTGGGTATCGACGTGGCCCACGTCTACAGCTCGCTTTTTCGCACCTATTTCGACAAGGACGAGTTCCAGCGCCGACGGAAGCTCTATCTGGTGGTTCCGGTGCTTAGCTGGGCCGTCGGCGTCGCCATCTACGCGCTTCTGGGCGCCGGATACTTCTGGTCCGGGGTGGCCTATTTCGCGATCTACCACTTCGTCCGGCAGCAGTACGGCTTCCTCATGCTGTATCGCCGGGGCGAGCCCGTTGGCGACCTTGGCTATCGGATCGACCAAATTGCGATCTACCTGGCTACGGTCTATCCACTGGTCTATTGGCACACCTACCCTCGAAATTTTCAGTGGTTTAGCGACTTCGACGTGGTCCATATCCCGTGGGTCTGGCCGGAATATCTGTGCCGTGCGGCTTACGTGCTCGCGCTCGGGGCGTTCCTGGTGAAGGAGGCCAACCGGTGGCGCACTACGGGCAGCCTCAATGTCGGCAAGTGCCTCTTGCTCATCGCCACCGCCGCCGCCTGGGGGACAGGGATCATCGTTTTCAACGGCGACCTCACGTTCACCCTCATCAATATCGTCTCCCACGGGGTTCCCTACATGGCGTTGATCTGGATTTACCAGTATCGAAAACGCTCCGCTCCAGCCCATGCGGAGAACCGGTTCCTCCGGTTCTTCCAGTTCAAGTACCTACCCCTCTACGTCCTCGCCCTCATGGGGTTGGCCTACTTTGAAGAAGGCATCTGGGACTGGTTCGTCTGGCGAGAGCACGCGGATATTTTCGGCAAGATGTACATTCCCGCCTCCGCCACCGGTCTGATCCTTCTGGTTCCCTTGCTCACCATGCCCCAGGTGACGCACTACATCCTGGACGCCTACATCTGGCGCGTGAACAAGAAGGGGCGCGAAGGGGTTCGGGCGGTCATCGGCTAACCGAGAGTGAAGAAAAACGTCGCGCCCTTACCCGGCTCGCTTTCGACCCAAACGGATCCGCCGTGACGTTTCACGATTCGATCGACGTTCGCTAGCCCAATCCCCGTGCCCGGGAATTCGCTTTCCCTCACTAGCCGCTCGAAAGGCATGAAAATTTTTGGCGCGTACTTCATATCGAACCCGATTCCAGAGTCACGGACCCAAAACGCGCCATCGTCCTCGCCGACGTACACCTTCGAGTTCTCCGGAGAGAATTTCGCGGCATTCTCGAGGAGATTCTGGAGGACCAGCTGGACGAGCCGGGGGTCGGCTTGGGTGGACATGCCTTCCTGCACGATCACCTCGCAGGTCATGCCAATTTCGGCCACGACCGATCGGGCTTTCTCAGTCATATCCAGCGACTCACGATGGACCGGCACCCGCGCGAGACGAGAGAGCCTCAGCAACTCATCGATCAAAAGCCCAAGACGGGTTGCGTTATGGGCTTGCCGACCGAGGCACTCGCGGTGCTCCACGCTCAGAAGCGGCCCGGCTTCCTCCAACAAGATCCGCGCGTTCGAGATGATGGCCCGGACGGGGCTGCGGAGGTCGTGGGCGATCGAATAGTTGAAACTTTCGGCCTCTTTCACGGCCACCTCAAGTTCTGCGGTTCGCTCAGCAACCTTCTCCTCAAGTTTGCTATTGAGGTTCTGGATGCGCTGCTCCGATGCCTTGCGCTCACTCGCGTCCCGGAACACCGTCAGGAAACCTCGCACGGAGCCATAGTTGCTATGAAGGGGACTGATCGTCCCGCTACTCCAGAAAGGCGTTCCGTCTTTGCGAATTCGAAACCTTTCATCGGTGTACTTACCCTTAGCCACGACCGCCGTCGTCGGACACGCCAGAGTTCCTGAGGAGATATCTTCTGCGGTAAAGATCAGCGAAAACGGACGGCCAATGGCCTCTTCCGCGGTCCAACCACAGATCCGTTCTGCCGCTGGATTCCAGGCAAGAATCGTCTGCTCGATGTCGAGAACGACGATCGCGTCGTCCGTAGCCTGTTCGAAGATGGTTCTAAGGAGCTCCTCGCTCTCGACGATGCCCCGGCGCGCCAGGACTTGGTCGGTTACGTCGACGCCATGAACCAAAACGCCGTATATCGAACCGTCCGCTTCCCGTGCCGGCTGGTAGGTCAGATCAACAAACCTTAGCTCAAGCGGCGCGTCCGGAACGCGTTGGAGGAGAACGGGCATCGCCGTCCCGATGAAAGGGTCTCCGGATCGAACAACCTCATCCAAAAGCTCGACAAAACCCTGGTTCTCAAGATCGGGCATGGCTTCGAGCAACGGCACGCCGATCACCTGTCGGTGACCCACCAGGCCGTAGTAGCCCTGGTTAACGTATTCAAACGTGTAGTCGGTGCCTCGTAGCACAGCAATAAACGCGGGGGCTTGTTCGAAGAGGCTCTTCAGCTTCTTCTGCTCCACCGTAAGCTCGTTCAACATCCGATCTCGCTCGGCTTCCGCTTCGATACGGGCGCTAACCTCGTTAAAGGTCACCGCAACCCGGGCGCTCCCTTCCCCACCGGCTCGGACCGCATCGACTTCGAACGTCCGGCCAAGCCGTTCGACGCGATTGACGAAATTGGCCGATTCCCCGGTGGTGGCTACCGCACCGTACCTTTGAATCCAGGAATCTTCGATACCGGGGACCAGTTCTCGTGCCGTTTTACCGCCTAGAGCGCCCACGGACGAAATACCCGTAAGTCGTTCAAAGGCCGGATTGATCTCAAGAAACCGGTAGTCGCAGGGAAGACCCTCGCTATCGAAGAGGACCTCGATGATGCAGAAGCCTTCCTTGATCTGCTCAAAGAGGGTGCGGTACCGCCCCTCGCTCTGATGAAGCTCCTCTTCGGTTCTTCGACGATCGGAGAGATCGGCAAACGTGACGGCAAAACCATTCTCAACTTTAACCGCGGTGATGCGGAAGAACCCGTCGATTCCGTCGTGAGCGTACGGGCGCATTGTGGCGTAGGGCGCCCCAGTCTCCGCAACCTGAACGTAAGCTTCGAAGAGCCCTTCTTTGAGGATGCCAGGAAGCACCTCGAGCATTCGTCGGCCGAGGTACCAGTTGCATGACCTTCCCATGACCTTCGCCGCCGTTTCATTGACGTGCGTCCAAATAAAGTCTTCGATTTCGCCGGTGACACCCCGGACGTTTTCGAAAACCATGAAACCGTCGGGCGAACTTTCGATGGCCGCCCGAAATCTTCCTTCGATGGACCGAAGTTCCGCCGCCAGGAACTCCCGGCTGGCGTCGGTCCGTTCGGCCAGCAGTTCGGCGGCGAGACGATGCGACTCCATCAGGGCAATAACTTGGCGCCCAAGCTTCGCCAGAGCCTCCCGCTGAAAGTCGGTCAGTTCCCTAGGAACCGCGTCGAGCACGCAAAGAGTGCCGAGCGGAAAGCCAAGCCGGCTGACTAGCGGCACCCCGGCGTAGAACTTCATCTTCGGCCCGCTCGTGACTAAGGCCATATCGCAAAAGCGCTCGTCGGCGGCGAGGTCTTCGACTTCGAACAGCCCCTCCTCCAGAATTGCATGGGCGCAAATGCTCGTGTGAAGCGGCGTCTCGTTGAAATCGACGCCTAGCGTCGCCTTGAACCACTGGCGATCTCGGTCGATCAGACTTACGAGCGCCACCGGCGTTCCGCAAATGCCAGCGGCCAACGAGACGAGATCGTCGAACTCCTTCTGACCGGGAGAATCGAGGATTCGATACGTCGCCAACTCTGTCAGACGCGCTTCCGAATCGGGATAGGAAGGCGTACGCATATTAACTAGCTTGGTCGCTTCCCCACGCTTCTACCCCCTATTCGAAATACTAGGGTTTTTAACCGCAAGATGACCCCAACGGCAACACATTTCGCGTCAAAAATCACGAAATGTACCGGTTTACGCGGTTCACATCACACTTTCGATATGCTTCGTTTTGGGTCGTTAAAGATATTTGTCTAAGAGACCGGAAAGCTCCGTTGGGGTGGAGATCTCTACCGTCGCTGCGTACTGCGGGTTCTGGGGCTCTTTATGTTCATGGAGACCGCCGGGCATTCGGAGCCGAATCGAGCGCCAACCGAGCACATTTGGGGCGACAAAATCCTTCTCCGGATTGTCGCCGATGTAGAGAAGCGATTCGTGCGGGAGGCTCCAACCATCGGCGTAATGGTCAAAGGAACGGCGATGCGGTTTGGAGAAGTCGGTGCCCCATTCTCCCGTCAAGATAAGGTCGTCAAGAAGCTCCGCAAGACCCAGTGCCTCGGCCTTCCGGCGTTGCGCCATGGCAGGTCCGTCGGAGATTAGCCCGACCGGGATTCCCCTTTCCCGCAATTCTGCGATAAGGGGTCGATACTCTTCAAGGAGGGCAATCGAAGGCCGATGAGCCCGGTAGACCTCGACGAGTTCGGGAACCTGCACGTCCTGGCCAAGGTTGGCGGACAGCAGATCGAACGTGTTTCCCCGGGTGCCCTGGAGGAAGTGGCCCCAAAGAAAGTCGAAGGCTTGGTCGTTTCCGAGAGCGGCGGCGACGGCTTGAAAACCGCTCCGGACGTAGTCGCGCTCTAGGTAGAGCGTATCGTCCATGTCGAAGACGACGCCCCTCAGCTTTGCCACAAGGGTTCCTCGAAGAAGATCTCGGAGTAGTAACGGGTCATGTAAAGACCGCGGCGGAATTCACCGATTCGCGGAGCCACTGACTCGCCCATCGCCATCGCTACGCACCACTCGGGATAGTGGCCACCCGCTTCATCGGTTAGCGGAAAACCTCCGCCGAAGCGGGGATTTATTTCCGTGAGGAGCGGCCCGCGGGGAGATAGGAAGCATTGCAAAGTGATCGGCCCCCGCGCCCCATGGTCGCCACAGATCTTCAGGACTCGCTCCAGCCAGTTCTCCAACTCCGGGTTGTCGTAGGTGACGCCGATAATCGACTCGCCAGCGAGGTGGCGGATTCGGCGGCGGGGGACGTAATGGATGAGATCGCCGTTCAGATCCAGCAACGCATCAATCGTGACTTCGTGGCCGTCGGCCTCTTCCTGGATGATGGGATCGGGAACGCGGAAAAGGGTCGCCTCTAGACCAACTCGGTTGGTGGAGTACGTGTGGGCGCTGGCACTGCCTTCGCACGGTTTGACAAACAGCTTGTCCGGGAGTTCCTCCGGCTTGTAACCCTGCGACGGCAACCATGAGCGGTGCGTCTCGATTCCAGCCGTCTGGCAGAACTCGTAGGTGACCCATTTGTTGCCGGAGAGCGCGACGAATGGAGGGTCGGATATCAGCGCGATGCAGCCTCGTTCCGCGAAAGCGGCTTTCGCCTCCGCGAGAAGCGCGAGTTCCGAGTCCAAAGTTGGGACGATCAGGCCGATTTGGTTCTTATGGACGAGGTCAAGAAGGTTATCGAGGTAACCCGCTTGCTTGAGCGGGAGAGCCGGAAGCGCCTCATCCGCCAGATACAACGCGGGAGCCAGGGGGCTCATGTCCGAGGCGAAGACCCGCCCTCCCCGCGCATGAATCGCTCTTCCGAACGACTTCACCAACGATCCACGGCGACCGGCACTCGAGATAAGGACGTTCATGGATTGACACCCCAAATTATGCCGCCTGTCCCAGGACTCATCGGACAAGCGACGGCGTTCTGATCCTGTTTGGACCCGTTACTTCTTTCGGCGGCGGAGTATGCCGATGAGGCCGATGGCAAGGACAGCCACGGAACCCGGCTCCGGAACGGCCGCGTATTGGGCGCCACTGGCGCTGGTGAAGTAAGCCCCTGGGGTGGTGATCGAAAGCATCTGGCCCGCCGTCTGGAGTCCGTTGACCTGACTCGCGCCAAACGGTTGATTGGGTGAAGATGTCGAGACGGCGATCACGTTCAGTTCGCCGAAGACCGGGAGGACGTCGCCTACATGCACCATCACAGTTCGAATGATGTCCTGCTGGATGATCAACTGCGTGGCAATGTCGTTCTGGTTGATGCTTTGAGAAACGCCGATGTTCGTAGTGAGTCCAAAACCGCCGGCCAGCGCGAGATAGAAGCTGGTGCTATAGAAGCCGGAACGAGTGAGAATGCCGTGAGCATGAAGGGTCTGCTTAAGGGCCACCGGGGTTCCAAACGGCAGTGTCGCGGATTTGATCGTGATCGTGTCTTCGTAAATCCCGTCGATGGTTCCGAAACCGCTGGACGAGTTGGTCACGAACGGAATCGCAGAGCCGTAAGTCGTCGAGTCTGAAACGAGCCCATGGATCAAACCGAAGCCAACGATTCCTTCGGCATGGCCAAAGCCGGTACCGCCGCCGGACGCATTGGCATTGGCGGAAGCGATGAGGGTCGACGAGCCGACATAGTGGTGCTTGTCGTCGTTCTGATAAGGGCCCATAGGGCGCGAGGATGAAGCGTAGGCTTCGATATCCAGGGTGACCTTGGGAGCAGCGAGGGAAAGGGCCGCTAAGGCGGCAACTGAGACGGTAGCGAAGGACCGAAAGGTTAGATTCATGAATTCCCGATGAGGCGGGGAAGTGGACTACATCAAAGTAGAGGAGGCACGATAAAGCGACTCTTCCAACTCGATCATCGTCTTTGCGAGTCGAGAATAGGCCGCCGACCACGCAGCGAAGATTTCGGGGTGGGCGGAGTCACCGAGGACAGATTTCATTGCTCGGATGAGCAGATCACCAACGATCGGATAGTGCTCCGCAGCCACTTTGACGTGGCAATGCCGGAACGCGATTCGCTGCAGGGACGGCTCAAGATTCTCAAGCCGATCTACGTTGCTGGCGTAAGTAAGAAGGGCGGCCGCGAAGGCCCGGGACTGCTCTCCATCCGTTTGCCTCGCCGAGTCAAAAGCCCGGCGAAGCTCTGGATGCTCTCTCAAAAGAAGCGAATAAAACGCTTCGGATATTTCAAGCCCGTGATACTGAATCACGGGGACCGTCGACTTGACGATCTCAATATGCTCGGCACTCATGCCCTCAACCGCTTGCGCGGTCATCGCTTTCACCGGAGTTTCCGCCGGATTCCAACGAACCCCCAATTGAAGACGGGACTGCCATCGATGGGGGCCGGACTGTAGGGTGCGAGGTTCACGACTAGGATCTCTCTTGGGAGCCAAATCGGCTCCACGACAATAGATTTCCCTGACGCCGTGACACAGGGGCGGGCCAATCGTGACAAATGCAAAACTTCCTTGCTGGGCAGTTTGTCACGACTCTTTGGCTATGGCGTCACGGGGCTAGGGGAATCTCTATATGGACCCTCCGTGCCTGCTTCAAACGTCGACTTCTCATCCGAAGAACGATCCCTTCTTCGAGCCGCCTTTCTTCGCATCATTCCGTTCTCGGACGAGATCGCGGCGTACCTTTATGCGCCCTTTGCTATCACCTCTCCAGAGAGGATCGAAGAGGCCATCCATCATCTCGCAACGATCGTAGACGCCTTGGAAGACCCCGTCCTCCTAAATCGCGCCTATCGATCATCCCAAAATTGGCACCGGAACCAAGGAGTCTCCTCCGATCAGTTGGATTCCTTTGGGCTGGCGATGGTGGCGGCGCTCAAGTCGCTTTCAAGTACGACGAGCATCGGTGAAAGCAAGCTTTGGCTCCGGCTCTGGTCCGCTATCCGCGCTTCTGAATAACTCGTTATTTCCCGGTCCATTCCGCTACAATAAGGCGGGAATGGCGGCACCCTGGCGAGTAAGACAGTTTGGTGCGGTTACGATCGAAGGGCCTGGCTTCGAAGCTGGGGGAGTGTCGCCGTTTGAAACCCAACGTTCGGCGAAGATCCTCACCCTCCTTTGCCTCGTTCGCAACGGGCAAATGAGGCGAGAAGACCTCGCCGACGCCCTTTGGCCCGACGACTATTACGACGCCACTCGCCTGCGTCTTCGCAAGGAATTGAGCCGGTTGCGGCAAGCCCTAGGGCCCGCCGCGGCTGCGCTCGTGAGCGAAGGCGAGTCGATCGGGCTGGACCGCGCCGTGATTGAAACCGATCTAGAGATATTGAAACGGGCGGCCGGCTTCGCCAGTGACGACCCTCGGCGAGTGGCCGCGTTGCAAGCCGCAACGGATATCGCCGCGGGATCGTTTCTTCCTGGTTGGGACGACCCTTGGGTCGTAGCGGAGCGAAATGTTGCCGAGGGTCTAAAGTGCCGTGTCTTGATCGGCCTTGGTGAACTGTTGTTGGCGAAGGGTGAACCGGAGGCTGCCCTCAATGCCGTCCGCCCGGCGATCGACCGAGATCCGTGCCACGAGGGAGCCCGCATGGTAGCCATTCAAGCCCATGCGGCCTTGGGCAGTTTGTCCGCGGCGGTCGGTGAGTTCCAGCAGATGAAGCGGCTCATGCGCGAACGGCACGACCAGGTGCCTTCGGAAGATGCCGAAGCCTTGATCGTAAAGGTTCAACAGGTCGCTGCCGTCCCGGCGTCAACAACCAGTGTGGTGGATGCCCCCCAACTTCCGCCCCTCCCCGAACCGCTGGACCGGTTTTTTGGACGAACCGCAGAAATGGCTCACCTGGCCGAGGCGCTAGGGCCGACTTCGCCGGGCCGCCTGCTTACGTTGACCGGTACCGGCGGCATCGGGAAGTCCCGCCTTGCGCTCGAATTCGCCCGAGCCCAACGGGCGGGTTTCGGAGGCAACGTCGCCTTTATCTCGCTGGCCGAATCGGCTTCGCCGGAAGCGGCGGCGGATACCCTCCTCGCTCACCTAGGTTGGCAGGGCGCGGCGGCAGCAGACCCGATCGCCGTCGTCGCCTCGTCCCTTCCCAAGGGGCCTTGCCTCCTGGTAATGGACAACCTCGAGCACCTTATTCCCCAAGCGGCAGGATTGATTAAACGGCTACTAGAGGCAAGTAGCTCGCTTCGGGTGCTGGTGACATCCCGGCAACCCCTGCGTATCGCGGGTGAGTCGGTGGTAGCGCTAGGGCCTCTCGGCGATGCAGCAGCGGAGATGTTAGCTGACCTCGGGCGGGCAATTCGCCCAGGGGTGGAGAACGATCCCGATCTCGCCGAGTTGGCCCGCCGTCTGGACGGAATTCCCCTCGCGCTCCGACTGGCCGCCACTCGACTTCGGGTGCTCGGCCCGGCGGCGCTCCTGGCGCGATTGGGCGACCGCTTCCGGCTCCTCCAGGGCGATGCGCCCGACCTTCCCCAACGTCACCGCTCCCTTCGCGCCGCGCTTGACGGTAGCTTTGAGGCGCTGGAGCCGCGGGAGCAAAAGATCCTTCTCTGCATGTCTCCGTTCCGAGGTGGCTGGACGCTGGCCCACCTTGAGCGTGTCTTGCCCGAATACGACGGTCTCGAGGCGATGGAGACTTTGGTGGATGCCTCCCTCGTGCAACTGGACGACCGCGGGCCTTCCGTTCGATTTGGGATGCTGGCAACCGTGCGCGAGTACCTTTACGGACGCATCGGCGACGCTGCCGAGGGGTTCGTTCGAACGATCGCCCGTGAGCTAAAGGATCGATTGCCCGATCTCCTCTCGGCCCGGACCCTTGAGATGCTCCACTCGCTCGACGAGGAGGCGGACAACCTTCACTCCGCACTGGAATCGGCTATCGAAACCGACGCGGTTGCCGGGGCAGAGCTACTTTCGCGGCTATGGTTTTACGATTCGATTCGCGGACGCCAGCGGGAGTTCGAGCGACTGTTTAGAGAATTCAGCGCCGCTCATCCGGCCGCCGTCTTAAGCTCGACGGCGCTGTTCGGAATCGGATCTATCCTGGCGAGTCTGGAGCGTAGCGAAGAGGCCGTCGAGTATTTCGGAAAGGCGCAAGTGAGTTTCCTGGAACACGGAGACCCTCTCCGAGCCGTCCTTGCGGAGGCGGCGGTCGTCGCCTCGCGGCGGAGAATTTTTCCCGGAACCCTTGATGAGGCCCTCGCTCGATTCGACGTGCTCGTAGCACAGGTCCGGAAGGAGGCGAGTCCGAACGGCGAAGCCACGTTAAGCCGGCTACTTCAGTATCAGGGCTCGCACTTTTTCTATGCCGGGCGCTTGACCGAAGCCGCAGCCGCCCTCGAAGAGGCTCACCGAATCTCAGAAAAGCTAGGCGATGACGTTGGCATAATTGCCTCGCTTCAGGTGCGAGCCTATGTCTCGCTGGACCTCGGGCTACCGGAGTTGGCGAAACGCGAGTGCGATGCCATTGAGGCCAAGATGATCGAATTGGGAGACCCCTTGAGGGTGTCCCATCACGAGGAAATTCTTGGGCGCATCGCCATGCAACTAGGTGATCCCACGTTGGCACTGGCCCATTTCGTGAGCGCCCGAAATGGCTGGGCACGACTTGGGAATCGCTACCAATGGGCGGACCAGGAGAACTCAATCGCTCGGGCACTTATCGCGCTGGGACGTTGGCCGGAAGCCTTCAAGCCGGCCCAAGCGGCCTTCGATCATTGGAAGGCTTGCGACGATCTTGGCGGGGTCGCGGTATCGCTTCACACTCTTGCAGCAATTCGGTTGGCGTCCGGCGAACCGTCAGATGCCCAGAAGGCGATGTCTGCCGCACAGGCCCTCACGCAGGATCGCTCCCTTGAGTTCGTACGGAGCGAAAATGAGTTTGTGGAGAGCCTCGGCCTTCTGACCGAAGCCCAAAGGGTTGACCAACTTGAATCCCTCTTCAGGTTGGATCGGTAGTTTATTTGTTCAAGTACCGGCCGGCGAACTCGATGAACGTAGGCCAATTCGGACCGTTCGTGTGACCGCCGTGATGCTGGCTAAAGGCAAGATCCCCATCGATCAACGGGGTCCCTTCAGGCGGCATTTCGGTAGTGTTCAGGCCTTTTTTGCCCAATAGCCGGTAAACCGGGCTGGCCCCGGAGGTGGCCATGAAGGTTCCGCGGGAATCGATCCAGATCCCTTCTACGTTTGGTGAGCCCACGCCGACGAAAACGGGTCGAGGGGCGCAAAGGGCGACCAGTTCGTGAGCATCGACGGGGAAATCTTTGGGGGTAAGCGGCCCAGCGTACTTCACATAGTTACCGCCCATCCAGTGGTATTCGCCCGAGGAGGCCACGTTCTCAACCTGCTCGCCAGAGTTGCGGCGCCAAATCTTGACTCCACCTTGCCCGGAGGAGCCGACAAAGGCGATGGCAAAGCGCGGTTCGTAGGCCATCGTGACCACCGCCGCTTTTCCGTAGCGCGAGATTCCTTCGATGCCGACCTTTTTGGCGTCAACGGACTTGTCCGTGTCGAAATAGTCCAAAGCTCGGCTGGCACCCCAGCCCCATGCCTTAAGCGCCCCCCAATCCTCGACCCTCCGACGCTGGCCCTTATTGACTAGCCCGATGATTCCC
>FTBF01000252.1_pt1 | contig 59905 bp, 47 predicted proteins | sample 1639301 | NCBI WGS metagenome assembly FTBF01 (sample SAMEA3914864, study PRJEB12502) | metagenome | biome: forest; material: soil | place: USA | collected 2012-03-12 | depth 0.3 m
CCTTCGAAGCGGATCGGTTGGCGGCGGTGCGGGAAATGCGGGGATACACGGGAGCGGAGGACGGGCCGATGACGAGCTTGGCCCGGCAGGCAGCACGGGTTTGCGGTGCGCCGTTCGGAATGGTTTCTCTGATGGAGGAGCACCAGCAGCAGTTTCTGGCCTGCGTCGGCGCGAGCCGCGACCCGGTGAATCGGGACGAGACCTTCTGCGCTTACTGCATCCTCCAGTCCGAGCCGATGGTGGTGGAAAACGCCCTTGAGGACCCTCGGTTCAAGGGGAACCCGCACGTATTGGGCGATCGGAACATCCGGTTCTACGTCGGCGCGCCGATCCTGGATCACGGCTTGCCGCTGGGGACGGTCTGCGTGGTGGACACGGAGCCGCACGAGGTGAGTTCAAAGTGCCTGCTGACGATCGAGCGTCTGGCCCAGCGGGCGTCGGCGGTGTTGCAGTTGCGCCGGATGGTGGCGGACTGGCAGGCGTTGGACGAGTTGTTGATGCCGCTGGTTGAGAGGTAGGGCTAGGGAGGTAGGAGATTAGGTTTCCCGGCTGATGGCTTGATTCGAGACGTGCTATTCTTTCCGGAAAGCGCTTTCCTGAAGCGCTTTTCATTCAAAGTGGAACCATGATCTCGCTCATCGCATCGCTGCCGTTTTTGGTGAATTCGTACGCTCAGGGGTCTGAGCTTTCGACGCGGGTTTCGGCGGCGACTTTGCCGATTCCGATGCCGGATGGGGCAAAGGGGCCGGTGGCGCCGGATCGGCTGCGGGCGGAGAGTCCTTGGACGAAATCCTTGGCGGGCGATTGGCGGTTCCGGCTGACGCACGGGCAGATCGTGAATGGGCGATATGCGCTCTCGGATACGGAGACTTCGGGGCTGAAGGCGAGCAGCACGGAGAGCGGGAATTCGGCGAGGAAGGCATTCGACGGGGATCCGGATACGCGGTGGTGCGCCAGCGGAGGGACTTTCCCGCAGTTCTTGCAGACGGATTTTGAGGTCGCGCGGCCGGTGTCGCAGGTCGAGATCGCCTGGGAGCGGCCGAATGCGGAGTACACCTTCCGCATCGAGGGAGGCGACGACGGGGTGCATTGGCGGACGCTGGTGGACCGATCGGCGCAGCCGGGAGTGGGCGACGGGTCGGTGATCGTCGCGGGGGCGGCAGTTCGGTATATGCGGGTGGTGGTTTTGGGGGCGAGCGAAGGGAGTTGGGCTTCGATTCGCGAGTTGAAGATTCACTACCGGGAAGGCGATCGGGATGTGGTCTGGAAGCCGTCGCCGCCGAAGGCCGCGGTGGTGGCGGGGGCGGACGACTTTGTGGCGCCGGGGTTCGACGACCATGCCTGGGCGACGCTGGCGGTGCCTTCGAACTGGGAGATGGCGGGGTATTCGATCCCGACTTACAACACAGTGGACGACTCGGTCGGGCTCTACCGGCGGGAGATCGAGGTTCCGGCGGCCTGGGCGGGGAGGCGAATCGTGTGGCGGTTCGACGGGGCGCTGGACGGGGCGGAAGTGTTCGTCAATGGGCGGCGCGCGGGTTACCACGAGAGCGGGTACACGGCGTTCGATGTGGACGTGACGGACTTGGTGCGCCCGGGCGAGCGGAACTTGCTGGCGGTTCGGGTGTGCAAGACGACGCCTTCGTTCGAGGCGGATACGGGCGACTACCAGTCGATGGGGGGCATCTATCGGGACACGCGGCTAATCGCGGTTCCGAAGTCGCACGTGGCGGATCTGACGGTTCGGACGCCGCTGTCGGCGGACTATAAGAACGCGACGCTGCAGGTGGGCGTGCAGGTGAAGGGAACGCCGGGGGAGAAGCTTCGGCTGACGGGCTATGTGACGGACGCGGCTACGGGGCAACGGTTACCGGTGGCGCTTTTGAGCGAGGCGGTCGTCGGGCCCAAAGGGACGGTGGCGGTCGATTGGGGGGCGACGGTCTCGGGGCCAAAGCTTTGGTCGGCGGAAAAGCCGAACCTTTACTACGTGACGCTGGATCTGCAGCGGGACGGGAAGTCTCTGGAGCGGATCGAGCAGCGGTTCGGGTTCCGGCAGGTAGAGATCAAGAACCAGGTGGTGCTTTGGAACGGCAAGCCGATCAAGTGCACGGGGATCTGCCGGCACGACTTCTGGGCGAACAAGGGGTTTGCGCTGACGGACGTAGAGTGGAAGAAGGATCTGACGATGATGAAGGCGACCAACATCAACGCGATCCGGACTTCGCACTACAACCATGCGGCGCGGTTTTTGGAGCTTTGCGAGGAGCGCGGGTTCTACATTCTCGACGAGGTCCCGTTCTGCTGGATCGGCGACGAGGTGAAGAATCCGGCGTTTGCGCCGCCGCTGCTGCTCCGGACGGCGGAGACGATCGGGCGGGATAAGAACCGGCCTTGCGTGTTGGCTTGGAGTCTGGGAAACGAGAATCCGACGGGGGTGAATACGCAGGCGGTGCACGATCTGGCGCACCAACTGGACCCGACGCGGCCTTCGTTTGCCTCGGGGGCGGGGCCGGATAGCGTGAAGGGGCAGGAGCTTTTCGACACGCACTATCCGTCGCCGGAGGGGCTGATGCGGGATGTGGAGACGCGGAAGGGGATTGCACCGGAGGTGGTGACGGAGCATCCGCATACGTTCTATCAGCGGGAGACGCAGGACTACGATCCCGGGGCTTCGGACGTTTGGTCGGAGGGGCTGATCGCCACTTGGGACCTGTTTCGGCGGACGCCAACGCTTTTGGGGTCGTTCATTTGGGAGTGGCAGAGCCAAGGGATCGCGGACAAGTTCCCGGACCACATCTCCGACTTCTACTTTGGCCTGGACCACATGCGCCAGGAGAACAACAAGGGCATTGTGGATGCCTACCGGAATCCGAAAGCGGAGCAGTGGATCGTAAAGATGGTCTACAGCCCGGTTCAGATTCCTTCGCGGACGGCTCGGTTTGAGAATGGCGGCTGGGGGGTTCAGTTGGTGAACCACTTTACGTTTACGGATCTGAGCGAACTGCGCTTCCGATGGACGGCGTTCCGGGGGAAGGAGGTTTTGGGGCGTGGAGTGGCACCGGTCTCGGGCACGCCGGGGGCAACGGTGGATGCGAAGATTGCGGCTCCGGCGGGGTTGACGGCGTTGGAGTTGGTGGTCGATCGTGCGGATGGCTCGAACGTTACGGTGGCGCGGTTGGATGCGGATGGTTCGGTGGTTTCTTCGCCGTCTGGTCTTGCGGCGACCGGGCCGTTGGCGGTTACGGAAGCCGCGGATGTGATGAAGGTTTCGAGCGCGGGGCAGGAGGTTGTTTTCGACAAGTCGTCGGGGACGATTCGGTCTTGGAAGGTTGGCGGGCGGGATCGGCTTGGTAAAGGCGGGCCGTTTTTGAACCTGGGCGAGGCGAAGCGGGCGCGGGGGGACGGACGTTACTATCAGGCGGAGAAGCCGCCGGTGACAGAGGGGCAGATAGTGACGGCGAAGACGCTTTCGGACGGGAGCGTGTTGGTGACGAGCGTCGGCCAGGTGCAAGATTCAAAGGAGGCCTTGGGCGCGCTGACGGTGGAGTACACGATTCGGCCGAACGCGGAGATTGGGGTTCGGTACTCGCTGGACTGGACGGCGGCGGATAAGAATCTGTGGGAGATCGGGCTTTGTTTGCCTTTGCCGGCGGGGGACCAGCGGCAGGCTTGGTTGCGGGATTCGTACTTTACGGCGTATCCGGACGGCCATATCGGCGCTCCGACGGGCGCATGCGGGCCGAAGGATGCGGCGTTTCGGGCTTCGAAGCGGTCGCTGCACTGGCTGACGATGACGGATGGTTCGGGCGCGGGGCTGGCGTTGGTGGCTTCGGGGTCGCCTCTGATCGGGCGGGCGTCGGGAGCGACGCTCTTCGCGAGCCGGGAAATTGCGGCGGCGGGGCCGGACGATTTGAGTCAGTCGTGGTTCCACGCGCATGACATTCGGGCGACGAAATCGAAGCCACTTACGGGCGAGTTTGTTCTCCGGGCCGTGGGGAAAGGGTGAGTTAGGGAAGGGTCGAAATCGGGTCCTTGGGCGGAATAGCCGTTAATACCGCAATGCGGGATGTGTGTACCGTCTAGGGATTTTGCTTGTCTAAGCATTTGCCGACGATATTCTAGGTGCTCGGGTGAGATCCCGCCTGCAGAAATGGGGCGATATGGATGGGAACTGATTTCGAGACCTGGTTATAACGTCTATGAAAGTACGTTGCGGTTTCGTCGTTCGTCGGGGGATTTCACGATGAGTGGTCTTCGGCTCAGGATCGGATCTCGACTCGGAATTGCGTTCGGTTTGTCGGCCTTCGGCGCGGTTCTCGTTACTCTCGGCGCCCTGATGGGGCACGCCAAGACGGGTAAGGCATTGTCCGACGTCGTCAATCGCTCCGTTCCGCGGATGCAGGCCTTGGCGGACATCAATGCAAGCGCCCGCCAGTTCCGCACGCGGGAGTACCGCTATGCGGTGCAGCCGAGCGAGGAGAAACGCGCGAAGCTCTGGGGCGACATGTCCAAGAACGCCGAAGAGGTTCGGGGCGGAATCGCGGCATACGAGAAGGTTGCGGATCCCGGCGAAGACAAGGCCCACGCCGAGCAGTTGAAGGTTCTGTGGGACAAGTACGAAACCCTGCATGGCCAACTGCCGGACCTCTATAAGACAGGGGCGCAGTCAGGGGTCGTTCCGTTCTTGGAGAAGGATACGCGTCCAACCTTCGTCGATGCCTTTATGCCATTGGTGGAGGAGATGGTGCGGTGGAACAACACCACGGCAACCGCCCTGGGGCATGACGCCCAGGAAGCCTCCGATGCCGCACTCAAGCAGGTTGTGCTGCTCGCGATCATCGCGACGCTGGCGGCGGGAGCGCTTGCCGTAACGACTTCACGTCACGTACTTCGCGGCCTACGTTCGGTGGCAAAGGGAATTCACCGCCTTCGTCACGAGGAGGTCCGCGCGCTCATCGATGGTCTGAGTGCCCTCGGGCAAGGAAACCTGACTTATCGCGTGGAGACGCCTGCGCCGCTCGACTTGCGGGTCAAGGGAGCGGACGAGCTCTCGGAGATGGTCGAAGAGTTCAATGCCGCTTCTTGCGAAACCGTCTCTGCTTTGGAGCAGTACGAAGGCACGCGTTCCGAGCTTGGCCGTCTGGTTCGTGGCGTTCGCCAGCGGGCCGACAAGCTAACCGAGGCGAGTGAAACGGTGGCGGTAGTGGCGGAAGCGTCCGGACACAGTATTGGGGAGATTGCGGCGGCTTCCGACCGCCTTGCTTCAACGCTTACGGCATCGACGCAGATCGTCAACCAACTGAGCGAAGCCTCGCGAGGCGTGACCGAGCGTAGCGAGGAGCAGGTTGAGGTAATCCATGTTGCCAAGCAGCAGGTTGCCGCCACCCGCGCAGCCTCCAATGCCGTCGGAGTCTCGAGCGAAGAGATGGACGCCGCCGCCGCACAGGGCGACGCGTTGGCCGAAGGGACGGAGTGCGCGGTGAACGATCTCCGTCAGTCGGTTCGCGAAGCCGCTTCTCATATCCAGGCGCTTGACCGTCGAGGGGAAGAGATCGGGCGAATCGTACAGGCGATTTCCGCCATTGCCGACCAGACGAATCTTCTCGCGCTCAATGCAGCCATCGAGGCCGCGCGTGCGGGGGAGCATGGCCGCGGGTTCGCGGTGGTCGCGGAAGAGGTTCACAAGCTAGCGGAGCAGAGCGCCGGCGCGTCACGGGAGATCGAGCAACTGATCCAGGACGTCCGCAATACGGTGGGCGATACCATCGTCTCGATCCAGGATGCCGATGGGCTAGCGGCTCGCGCTTCGGACGCGACCTTGCAGGTGCGTCAATCGTTGGATGTCATCCAAGGCGTCATCGCGAAGGTTCGGGATCGAGCCCGTGAGGTCTCGTCCGCGGCGGATGCCACGGACTTGGCGGTCGTGACGATCGAAGGCCGGAGTTCTGAGAACGCGGCGTTTGCCGCCCGATCGGAGAACACGACTCAGGAGTTCAGCATGGCCTTGGAACGGAGCGCGGCGATGAGCGAGGAAACAGCCCGCGGTACCCGTCAATTGGGTGCAGCGATGGAAGATGCCGCCGTTGCGAGCCACGCCTTGCACCACCTTGCCGAAGAGCTTCGGCAGTCGGTCGACGCCTTTCAGATCGAGAAAGAGCCGCACCCTCTACTGCGCCTTGCGGCGTAGTAGAGGCGGCGGTCCTCCGTTGACCAGATTCGAAACGGCGAGGTAGCATCGCCGACGACATGTCGCTGACGCGCTAATTCGGCCTTTGCTCTTTTGGAGCCACACCCGATTTTGCGCCTCGCTATGTCTGAAATTTCTAAGTTTCTCAACACGTTTTCGTCGTTTTTCGTCGTTTCGCCGGAGGTTGGACGATGCCGGTGACCCCCGTCCTTTCCGAGTTGATCTCGGATCCGGAGGTTGCCGAAGCGCTCCGAGTTCACGCGGCCGAGCGGACGAGGCTTCTCGATCACCTCTCGACACTTTTTCGCGAGGACCAAAGGGTTCGCGCGGCGTGGCTGTGGGGCTCATTTTCTCGGGGCGAACAGGATGACTTGAGCGACCTCGACCCGTGGCTTCTTGTGTCCGATGAGCATGTCGGGGGAATGGGGAAGTCGCTGGTTGCGATGTGCGAGGCGGCCGGAAGCGTCGTCTCCTACGGAGAGAACCCGAATAACGGGCCGAAGGGCGGGGGGTACTTGGGTGTCCTTTTGGCGGGGAGTCATGGGTTGCATCATGTGGACCTCTATTGGCAGTCGGTTTCTTCGGGGGAAGTGCCGGGTTGGGCGGTGCTGTTCGACCGGTCGAGCGATTCTGCGCCATCGCTGGAACCGGCAGGTACTTCCACCGAGGTCGCTGAGACGCCGCTAGAGGAGAATCGGGGGCGGATCGCTTTCATTTGGCTGATGCTGTCGGTGGTAGCGAAGTACCTGGCCCGCGATCCGGACTCGGACATGGCGCTCTTGAGCTACCCAAGGAATGCGTTTGAGGAGACGGTCGAGCAGTTAGGGCTGCAGGGTGAGATTGGCGACGTGGGCTGGAGCGTGCCGTTGGGGCCGCTCGCTAAGGTCGACACGCTTCGGCGTATCGCCGAGAAGACGGCGCTCTTGGAGGAGGCATGCCGGATGAGGGGGCTTCCAATCTCGGCGGAGGCAAACCCTTGTTTGATGCGGTATTTCGAGCTCGTGGCCGGCATCATCGAGGCACGACCATGGGGAGGTGGCGTCTAAGAGATATCTTAGGACTCCGCCTCCTGGGCGCAGGTACAAAGAAGGGGTGCTTCTAGGGCTCTCGGCGCTTCTTTGTCTTGGTCAGGCCCCGACTCCGTTGGCCAACGCCACCTTGTACATCGTCCGCCATGCCGAAAAGCCGGCGGACGGTACCGGGTTGACGCCGGCCGGGGAGGCTCGGGCAAAGGCGTATGTGCGGTACTTCCGGAAGGATCCGGTTGACGGGAGCACTTTGCATTTCAGCCATCTGTTCGCCGCGAAGGACAGCAAGAAGAGCTTTCGGCCCCGGCTGACGCTGGAGCCGTTGGCGAAGGCGGTGGGTCAGAAGTTGGATCTGCGGTTTACGGACAAGGAGCCGGAGCCTTTCGTCCAGGAGCTGCGGGCGAAGCCTTATGGGGACCGAATCCTTGTCGGGTGGCGCCATGGCGGCATTCCGGCGTTGCTCTCGGCGCTTGGAGTGGATCCGAAGAAGTTCGTTCCGGAGGGGAAGTGGCCGGACGAGGTTTACGATCGGGTTATCGAGCTTCGGTTCGACGGCAAGGGGCAGTGCGACGTCGCGAAGAGCCGGATGGTACAGGAGCATCTGATGCCGGGCGACGCGAAGTAAGGCTCTCCGCGCCGCGCAGCGAGCGGGTCAGCGGTTGATAATCGCCATGTTGCCTTCATCGTGGCGGGCGCCGGCGGCGGGGGTGAGGGAGTTCAACCGCTTGATTTGCTCGGCGCTCAAAGCCAAGGCGTCGGCGGCGGTGTTCTCTTCAACGCGAGCCACCCGTTTTGTGCCGGGAATCGGAGCGATATCGTTGCCTTGCGCAAGCAGCCAGGCGAGGGCCACTTGGGCGGGGGTCGCATTCGCATCCGCTGCAATGACGCGGACCCCATCGACGATTCGGAGGTTGCGGGTGAAGTTCTCTCCGGTGAAGCGAGGGTTGGTCTTCCGCCAGTCGTCGTCAGAGAGTTGGTCGAGCGACCGGATCTTGCCGGTCAGGAAGCCGTGGCCTAGCGGCGAATAGGGAACGAATCCGATGCCCAGTTCTCGGAGGGTGGGCAGGAGTTCGCCTTCGGGGTCTCGGCTCCAAAGGGAGTATTCCGTCTGGAGGGCGGCGATCGGGTGAACGGCGTGAGCCCGGCGGATAGTGGCCGGTCCTGCCTCAGAGAGGCCGATAAAGCGGACCTTGCCCTCGGCGACGAGCTTGGCTAATTCGCCGACCGTATCTTCGATCGGCGTTTTCGGGTCTACGCGGTGCTGGTAGTAGAGGTCGATATGGTCGGTGTCCAAGCGCTTGAGGGAGCCCTCAACGGCGGCGCGGACGTTGGCGGGGCGGCTATCGATGACGCCGGGGCCGCCGCCGGAGTGGGACACGAGGCCGAACTTCGTCGCGAGCACGACTTGATCGCGCCGGCCCTTGATTGCTCGACCCACGAGTTCTTCGTTGGCGAATGGGCCGTAGATCTCCGCGGTGTCGAGGTGGGTGACGCCTAGTTCGAGCGCCCGATGGATGGTGCGGATGGACTCAGACTCACTGCCTTCGCCCACATTGTAGTAGCCCGACATCGACATCGCACCGAGTCCGATGCGGGAGACGTTGAGCCCGCCGATTGAGATGTGTTTCATGTTTTGTTTTCCCGTCTTAAACGTTTTGGGCGGGGTCTTTGTCCTCCTGAATTATCGGCTGACATTGACTTATAATCTAAATCCAAGTCCGTTCTCGGAAACTCGACTCCCTCGTTTGTAAGTTGATTTTGGGGGTAGTCCAAGCGAATCAGATAGGATCATTCTCCAATGATCTGGTACCGTTCTGCAATTCTCCGAAACAGTGGCGTGGAAGGTAGAGATTTCGGGCAACATAGAATTTGTGAGCGGACAGGAGGACTGCCGGGAGCAGGCAAACCGCCGGGAGCTTCTAGAAATCGTGAAGAAGGCCATCCGCGAGGACGGCACGGTTGAGCCTATCGAAGGGCTCCATCTTTATCGATCGTCTAAGCCAACGGAGCCGGTGATCGGCGTCTCGGAGCCTGCGTTCTGCGTCATTGCCCAAGGGAGCAAGGAAATCTTTCTCGGCGAGAAGGGCTACCGCTACGACCCTGGCCATTACCTTCTCGCGACGGTGGAGCTTCCCGCAACGGGTCAGATTCGCGAGGCTTCGCCAGGCCGACCTTATCTCGGTATGCGATTGGATCTCGATCCAGGGCTCGTGGGTTCGGTGATGGTCGAGGCGGGCATGCCTTCGCCCCGAACTCAAAGCGGCGCTCGGGCCATCGTCGTGAGCGACTTTGGAGCCTCGCTTCTCGACGCGACGCTTCGACTTGCCCGGCTGATTGAATCTCCGAATGAAGCGCGGGTGTTGTTGCCGATGATCAAGCGCGAGATCGTGTTCCGGCTTCTGATGGGCGAGCAAGGTAATCGGCTTCGTCACCTTGCCATGCTCGGCGGCCACTCGCATCGCATTGCGCGGGCGGTCGATCGCCTTCGCCATGACTTCGACAAGCCGCTGCGGGTCGATGAAATTGCCAAGGAGCTTGGGATGAGCACCTCGGGCTTTCACCATCACTTTAAATCGGTCACCGATATGAGTCCGATGCAGTTTCAAAGACAGCTTCGGCTCCAGGAGGCTCGCCGCCTGATGTTAGGGGACGAGTTCGACGCGGCGAGCGCGGGCTACCGGGTTGGATACGAGGACCCTTCTCACTTCAGCCGGGAGTACAAAAAGTTCTTCGGGCAATCACCGGTTCGCGATGTCGAGCGGCTCCGCGCATTGGCGGTTCCGGCCTAGTTGAGCAGGTGAGGGAGATCTGGCGCGGCTTGGATTTCGGTCGCTCGGCAATAGGTCATGAAGCGTTCGAGGGCGGGGGTGAGGGCGTCTCGGAAGCTGGTTGGAGCGGCTTCGACTTCGGCGTGCCAGCGGCGGAGTTCCAGGACTCCGTTTCGGGCCCAGAATTCGGCGCGGGCGACGAGGTGGTTGCCGTAGCGGATGGGGAGGACGTAGTAGCCCCAGCGGCGTTTTGGTTCGGGGGTGTAGATCTCCCAGACGTAGTCGAAGTCGAAGAGGTGGGCGATCATCTTGCGGTCCCACATGAAGGGGTCGAGGGGGGCGATGAAGGTGACGCCCGGGTCTAAGGAGGGCTGGTCGAGGAGGGTTAGTAATTCCGGGGTGGCGTGGGCGGTGACGCCATCGACATCGACGGAGACCAGGTGGCCTTCTTCGATGAGGCGGGCGATGGCGACTTTTCGCTCGGGCACCATGATGAAGTAGGACCAGACTTCGTATGGGGCTGACGGGCGTAGGAGGCCGACGGCGCGGTGGCGTTCCAGGACCAGTTCTTGGACGGCTTCCTTCTCCGTGAGGAGTGGTTGGGAGAGTAGATGGGGCGGGACGACGCGTTCGGTGAGGTCGTAGAGGTGCTGACCTTTTCGGCGGCCGGTGGTCATGACTTGGCCGGAGTGCCAGAGGGCGCGGAGGGCCTGTTTGGTGACGCTGCTGCCGTGCCAGGAGTCTTTCCAGTCCGGGCGTTGAGCCTGGAATTCGCACTCGCGGGGCATGAGGGGGCCGCGGGCTTCGATCTCACGGAGGATCGTTTCCATCGCGTCCGGGTGTTCCAAGAAGACCTTGGGGTTTCGGCGGCGGTAGACGTCGTGGAAGATTCGGCGAAGGGGCCAGCCTTCGTAGGGGACGAGGGAGGCCATCTTGTCCCAGCCGTCGTAGATCTTCCGCTCGTCATAGGCGTGGGTCTCCCAGTCGCCGATTTGGTAGTTGTCTAGGCGGGCTTGGAGGACGAGGTCGTGGTTGCAGCCGACGGGGGCGATGGGGTCGAACTGGATGCTGCGGAGGCGGTCGAAGACGGCTTCGATGTTGGGGGCGGGGGCGAAGTGGTGGCGTATGAGGGCGCGCCGGGCGTCGGCTTTGGAAAGCTTGACGGGGGCGGGCATGGGTTCACCGTACCTGCCAGTCTTGCGGTTTGGGATTCGTTGTGCCGAAACGGTGGGGGATCGTGGCACGTCTTTTGAGAAGCCCCGTGATGACGCTCTTTGTTCTCGCGCCTGTTTCGCTCGATGTTCGTGTTCTGTTTTCGGAGGTCGCGAATCTGACTTATCAGTTGGATGCGGTTTCGGGGGTGTTGGGGCATATTGATCCTTCGGATTATCAGGCGCTTTGGAAGCGGGATTTTCTTCGGACGGCGGAGGATGAGGCTCGGCTGAAGAGTTGGGGCACGTTGAAGAAGCGGTACTACGCTTCGGCTAATTTGGATGGGGTGTCAATGCCTTTTGAGGCGTCGCCGCGGTCGGTTTCTTTGTTCGATAACATTCGGGTGGCGGCTTTTCGGGCGAAGACGGACGAGGAGTTTTTGAGCGATGCGGCGCTGCTGATGGTGCCGGCGGATGTGGCGAAGATGGGGGAGATTCTTCGGTATTTCTCGCCGCGGTTTCATGTTTGGTGGAAGAGCGAGGCGGAGGGGCGGGGAAAGACTTTTGTCAAGAAGGTTGACCGTTTGATGCGGAGCGAGCCGACGCGGGGGGAGATCGAGCGGTTTCGGAGCTTCTATGGGCCGAGTCTTCCGGAGGGGGCGCGGGTCTATTTCAGCTTGCTGTACCGTCCGAATCTGGCGAAGGCTCCGACGAACGGGCAGCAGATTGGGAACGTGGGGGTGGCGGAGTTTCTGCCGGATGAGACGCCGGAAAAGCGGTTGGACGTCGTGCTTCACGAGTTCTGCCACTTCCTTTACAACTCGCGTTCCGACGACGACAATCTGGCGCTGCAGAACGCGTTTGCGAACAGCGGCGACCCGGCGGCGAAGCCGAGCTATAACTTGCTGAACGAGGGGATGGCGACGGCGCTTGGGAACGGGATTGTGGGGCGGAGCTTTCGGTCGGCGAGTGAATGGCCGGCGTATTTGGCCCGTCCGCGCAGTTTCTACAACAACGCGAACATCGACCGGGCGGCCAAGCGGCTGTTGCCGATGATGGATTCCTGGCTGGCGAGCGGGCGGACGATGAGGGATCCGGCGTTTGCTCCGACGTACATCGCGGCGATGAAAGAGGCGTTTGGCCCGGGGCTTACGCGGCCGACGCTCTTCCTTGGCGAGGCTTATATTCTCGTGGACGACCAGTTTGGGCTGGATTTTGCGCGGAAAGCGCGCCGGGATTTGAACATCGCGAGCGCGTACATGACGGTTTCCAGCGAGATCGACGAGAAGACGTTGGAGGATTACGTCGGGCAGCCGAACCTGTCGGCGCTGTTTGTGATTCCGACGGTTCGGCTGAAGGCGTTGGTGGAGCGCGGGGTACTGACATCGGGAGAGGCAGAGGCGATTCGGGCTGAGGTCTTGGCGCATAAGAGCGCGCTTTTCGGCCATCCAAGGTCGGCCAACGCGCATTCGTTTTTGATCGTTACGGACGATGCGGCGGAGGCCGGAAAGCGGGTTGGGCAACTTGCGGGGGCTTTGGCTTTGTTCAGCGGGGTTTTGCCCTAGCCGCGAGGAATTTGAGGGTCCGTTTCCAGGCGAGGTCGGCGGCGGCTTGGTTGTAGGCCGATTTGACGCTGGGTTCGAAGAACCAGTGGCCGGTGTTTGGGTAGGTGTAGAGTTCGGCGGGGCGGTGGGCGGTCTTTAGAAGCTTGGCCAGTTGATCGACGTTCTTTTTGGGTTCAAACTCGTCTTTGTCGGCGAAATGGCCGAGGTACCTGGCTTTGGATTTGGTGAAGTCTTGTTGTCCGGTGCCATAGAAGACGACGACGGCGCGGACGCGCGATGGGTCTGTGTTGGAGAGGTGGAGGGCGTAGTAGGCGCCGAAGGATAGGCCGATGACGGCGATCGGCTTCTTGCCGATCTTGTCGGCGAGGAATTGGGCCGCTCTCTCGATGCGTTGGTTGAGTTGGGGTTCTTTGGACTCGTAGGCATGGACGAGGGCCTCGGCTTCGGGGCGGGTTTTGGCGGTTTTGCCTTGGAAGAGATCGGGAGCGAAGGCGACGTAGCCGGATTTGGCGAGGCGGCCGCAGAGGGCCTTGATGTCAGAGTTGAGGCCCCACCAGGGATGGAGGACGAGGACGCCGGGAGCGTGGGGGATTCTCGGTTCGACAAGGAATCCGGCGGGTTGCTGGGCCAGGGCGATGGTTAGGACGGCGGCGAGCATGAGTCCATTGTAGTAGACTTTTGTCTATGTGTATGCCGGTTTTTGAACAATCGGTAGTTCTTCGGCGTGTTGAGATTGTCCGCAACCACGGAGGTTGCGCCTACAAACGCTTCGCGCTTACGTGGCTTTGAGTGCTTCACCTCGTCCGGTGAGCTGGCGGAAGAGGGCGGCTTCTTCGGCGTTGAAGGGGCGGCCGTCGGGGCGGAAGAGGTCGTGAAACCAGAGGTCGGGTTCGGGGGCGCCGGCTTCGGAGGTCCAGGAGTAGTGGGTGTTGGTTTTGCCGATGACGAGGCCCCAGTTGAAGCAGGCGATGTTTTCGGCGTGGAAGATGGGGAGGTGGCTTTCGACGCGGCTTTCGGCGGTGCGGGCCATCCATTCGGTGCAGACGAGAGGGCGGTTGTAGGACCGGAGGCTTTCGATGAGGGAGCGGAATTTGGCTTCCGGGTTGTAGTCGTGGAAGGAGACGATGTCGCTGCTGGTGGCTTGGAAGTCGTTTAGGATTTCGTGTTCGAACCAGATGGCGGCGGTGAGGGGTTGGCTGGGGCGAACTGTCCAGGCCCAGTCGAAGGCATGGCGGAGGAGATCGAGGGATTCGACGTCATAGCCTTTGTTGCCGGGTTCGTTGTAGAGGTCCCACATGTAGACGCGCTCGTCTTGGGCGAAGCGCCGGAGGGTCGCCTTGACGTAATTTTCGAGGCGAGATAGGTCGGCGGGCCAGTTGCGGTGCTCCTTGGCGGGGCTGCTGACCCAGCCGCCGTTGTGGACGCCGACCCGCGGTTCGGGTTGCGGGCCGAGGCGTGGTTCGGGGTCCCAGCAGTCGTCGAAGAAGGTGACCAGGGCGCGGATGCCGTGTTTCGTGGCGAGGTTGAGGAACTGGTCGACGCGGTCGAGGAAGCCCTCTGGATCGGCCTCATAGAGGAGGTCGTGCAGGTAGACGCGGACGGCGTTCATCCCGAGTGAGGCGGCCCATCCGAGTTCGCGGTCGATGGTGGCGGGGTCGAAGGTCTCTTCTTGCCACATCTCGAGCTGGTTGATCGCGGTGCTCGGGATGAAGTTGCAACCGACGACCCAGGGTTGTTTGGCTTGCCAGGCGGCGGCCTCCTCAAGGCTCCATTGGGTTTTGGTCGAAGTTGTAAGGACGCTCTCGCTCATGCGCGGGACAAGTTTAGCCTGAGAGGTGTTAGGCGTATAGGTGTGCGATCCTGTTTGTGGAGAGTAACGGCGATCTTGTTGAGTTCGTCGTACTGTCGATGGGTGTGTTTTCGGGTGGCCTTACCGTAGCGTTGGTCGTTGGGCTGACTGGTATCTGCTTTGCTCAACAAGGGAACCAGGGGACGATTGGGCGTTCGAATGGCTCGGTTGAGGGGATTGAGCAGGGGATTTCGCGGTATCTGAACGGCGAAGAGCTGGATAGCGTGGTGACGCCGGGGGAGTCGATCGATTACACGCTGGAGCTCAAGGTCGGTCAGGTGGTGGTAAGCGAGGCGCGGAGCGACGCGTTCGATCCTGCCCTGGAGATTGTCAATTCGAAGGGCAAAGTCATGGCTTCGAACGACGACCGGTATCCCGGAGACCAGCGGCCGCTTCTGCTCTGGCGTTGCGATGCGGACGGTACCTATAAGGCGCGGGTGCGATCGTTCCGCGACAAGGCGGGCGGCCAGGTTTTTGTGCGGATGAAGACCTACCAGACCGTTGACCTGACCAAGGATGGCTTGGTGGAGAAGGAAATTGACGCCACCGAGCCGTTTTTGGTGAGGGTCCCGATGAAGGCGGGGCAGGTGAAGGAGGAGGTTTCCGATTTGGATGCCGGCCGCGGCTACCTTGCTTATAACTTCAACGCGCTCATCGCGCCGAACGGCCTTCCCGACATTGGCTTGTCCTTCCGCCTTCAACCCGCCATTTACGGGCTGCTCGTTCCGGTGGACGGCGATTACTACATCATGCACACGCCGGTGGCAAGACGCGGGGAGACGCTGTCGCGTGGGAAAGTCCACATCGGAACCCGCGAGATCATTCCGGCAAAGCTCGTTCGGGAGGGGGATGGATTCGTGACGAAATCGGCGACGAACGTTCCGATGCTGGCGGAGCTTCCGGTGAAGAAGGGCGATTTGATTCAGGTTGCGACGCCGGATCTCAACCTTCAGACTCAGCTCTTCGTGCTGGAGCAGCCGGATCTTTCGAAGTACGACATGGCGAAGCCGGAGACGAATCCGTTCTTCCCGCATCCGGGGCGCGTCGAGTATCCGAACGGTCCGGCGTTTGACCTTTTGCCGGCCCGGGCGCGGGATGGCCGGGTGATCAGTTTCCGGGCGCGGCGAGACGCCAAGTTGTGGGTGGCGACCAATGCGGTAGGGCCGAGCGACAAGACGTTTTCCTTGCAGGTGAAGCCGGCGGCGAGGGAATTCGAGCAGGATAAGGCGAACGTGGGCCTTCTCAAGGTGGCGTATTACGACCAGTGGGTTTTCGATGCGAAGCCGGGTGACGTGATGACGCTAGACTCGTCGGCGCCTTCGTTCAACCAGGTGATCGTAGTTCGAGATCCGGATCTGGAAGAGATCCGGCACGTGGTGGCCGGTGTGGATCAGAAGTCGGACGGTTGGAGGATGATCGTTCAGAAACCGGGCCGGTATCTGGTGCAGGTCTCGTGTCTCGGGGACGGCGGCAGCGGCGAGTATTCGCTGACGCGCAAGGCGTTCCAGCCGAAGGAGTTTGCGAAAGGGAACGCGGCGAAGGGCGAGATCTCGGCGGGGCAGGTTCAGGTGTGGAAGTTTACGGTTTCCCCGAACGATCCGCTTTTCATGCGGTGGAACTCGACAAACTGGGATTACGACATCGCGATCTACGATGAGCAGGGCCGGCCGACGAACTTTCAACGGGACAGCCTTGACGCGCAGAATCGGGTGGGTCTTCTGATCGCGGCGAAGCCAACGACCTTTGTGATCGTCCTTACCGGGACGGGCGCCAAGGCGAATTATTCGATTAGCCTTGGCGGTCTGCCTAGCGATTCGAAAGGTTAGATGCGCGATTCGCCCAGCAGGACCGACTGAAGGCGGGGCTCGTCGATGATCGTGACGAACTGGTGGTCCGTTTCGATCAGACCTTCTTTCTGCCAGCGGCTCATCGTGCGGATGGTCGACTCGACGGTGGTGCCGGCCATCTCGCCGATCTCTTGGCGGGTGAGGGGGACGCGGAGGCATAGCCGTCCTTCTTCCCGGTGGCCGTACGACTCAGCAAGGATGAACAGGACGGCGGCGATCCGTTCGTCGACGTGGCCGCTGCACAGGCGAGCCATGAAATCCACCATGCCGTGAAGCCGGATGGCCGACCTTCGGATGAGCTGGTCTTTCAGCGGAACGCTCTGCTCAAACAGCTCCAGAAACGCCCGTTTTGGGATTCGTACATACCAAAGATCGGTAACGGCCATGGCGGACAGCGGGCAGCCGGCCCCGGTGATGGTTCCGAGCAGGCCGAAGATCTGGCTTGGGCCGAAGAGTTCCAGCGTTACGTCGGACCCGTGCGACGACGATCGCACCATCTTCACGAAACCGTCCGCCGCGAGTCCGAAGAAATCGACGTCGCTTCCCCGGCTCCATAGAACTTCTCCGCGCGAAGCGCGGACCACCCGGCTCACGAGAGCCAAACTTTGGATCTCAGCGGGAGGGAGCGCGCAAAGCAACGCGTTCGATTGAAGCGCGGCGCAGGCGGAAGGCTTATCGAGAACAGTCATATCCGTATTGGGCCGGTGCCGGGCCCAATACGTAGTTTCGCTCACGCCATCATCATTTGAATGGTTTGACGATTTCTTGTCGTATCTTCAGCAGACAAGTTCTGTCATGTAAAAGGACCTCACGGACCGTCTTCGAGCCCGTGAGGACATCTTTGGATACTTAGACCGAGGCCGGCTCCGGAATCTCGAGAGTCGGTCCGAAGACTTCGAATTTGCGCCGGTTCGGGGGTACTCCCATCTTGCTGAGGATGCCGTCGACGGCGTGCATGAAGGGTTTTGGACCGCAGAAATAGCAGTCGGCGGACTCGGAGACTCTTCCCTCTAGGGCGAGCGCCGAGACGCGGCCGGCCAAGTCGTAATGGATCCCGGGAATATCTTCTCCTCGGGGGGTTTCATAGACCACCAGGGTCGAGACGTTCGGGTGGCCCGCGGCGATTTCTCGCAGGCGTTCGCCGAAGGCGTGGACGGAGCCGTCGATGGCGGCGTGGATGAAGGCCACCGGCCGCTCGGTCCGCGTTTCGACGAGCCGCTCAAGCATTGCGAGCATTGGCGTGATGCCAACTCCGCCGCTGATCAGGACGACCGGTCCAGTTGCGTTTTCGTCGAGGGAGAAGTCTCCGTGGGGCACGTGGACCATCACCGTATCGCCTTCGTTGACGTGATCGTGCAGATGGTTGGAGACCACTCCGCCCGGCTCACGTTTGACGCTAATTCGGTAGTGCTCGGGTTTGGGCGCGCAAGAGACGGTGTACTGGCGGATCTCGATATTTTCTCCGGCGCCTTCGACCTTCAAGGAAAGGTACTGGCCCGCCTGATGCGGTGGCAACGGGCGCGCATCCATGGGAACAAACGTGAACGAGGTAATGACGCTGCTCTCAGGCTCTTTCTTGGCGACGCGGAACGGTTTGAAGCCCGACCAGCCGACGGCGGCATCCACGGCATACATCGCGCCCTCGACTCCGATGAGGATGTCGGCGAGTTGGGCGTAGGCCGCGCCCCAGGCATCCGCAATCTCGGGGGTCAAGGCATCGCCGAGTACTTCGCCGATGGCCCGCATCAGGTTTCGTCCGACGATGGGATAGTGTTCGGGCGCAACGTCAAGGCTGCAATGCTTGTGGGTGATGAGGCTTACCGCGGGGCCAAGGTTTCCAAGCTGGTCGATGTTCGCGCCGTAGGCGATCACGGAAGCGGCGAGGGCGCGTTGCTGGTCACCCTTGGCCTGGTTGGCCATGTTGAAGACATCCTTCAGGCCCGGATTCTCCTCGAAAAGGTTTCGGTAGAACGTCTTGGTAATGGTTTCGCCGTGTAGCTGAAGCACCGGCACGGTGGACTTTACGATCTCGATCTGGCGTTCGGTGAGCATGATAGTTAGGGGCCGTGGCCGTCTTTCTTCATTTAGGCCCGCCGATCGGTGCATCGCCATGACGCGCGTCATACGCCGATTTACAGAGTTCTGGCCTTCGACTACGGATTCGCCGAATCCTTCACGGTCTCGGTCCGAGGGTGAAGTAGAAGGTCGCACCTTTATCGAGCTCCGCCTCAGCCCAGATCCTCCCGCCGTGACGCTGAATGATTCGGGTCACGTTGGCGAGGCCGATTCCGGTTCCTTCGTAGGCGCTGATGCCGTGGAGCCTTTGGAAGGGTTCGAAGATTTTGGCGACGTATTGCATGTCAAAGCCGATGCCGTCATCTTGGATGTAGAACACCGTCTCTCCGCTGCTATCGTCCATCCCGACGCGGATATTCACGCCTGGTCGGGAGTACTTGCAGGAGTTCTCTAGGAGGTTGCGGAGCACAAGTTCCAACATGCTTTTGTCGGCATGGGCGGAAAGGTTCGCCTGCACCTTCACGCGGGCTTTTCCGCCGTGGTGATGGGGGCAAATCTCGGAGGCCAGCCGCAAAACCATCGCGCTAAAATCGATCTCCTGCCGATTGATCTCTCCCTGGCCAAGTCTTGCGAACCCAAGGAGGTCGTCCACCAGGTCTGCGAGGCGAACCGCGCTTCGAGACATGGCATCCATGTGGGTGCGGACCCCCGTCGGAACCTCCTTCGAGAACTCGTCGTGGACAAGCCGGCTCCTTGCTACGATCGAGCGTATCGGGCCGCGAAGATCGTGGGCGATGGAGTGGCAGAAACCTTCCAACTCAAGATGTGAACGCTTGAGCCGTTCGTCGAGGTCATCCCGCTCGTCCCCCACCCGCCGCCGTTCGCTTACGTCGCTGACGATCTTCGAATAGCCGACGACCTGACCGTCCTGCTCCATCGGGTAGATGGAGACTTCGGCCATGAAAGCTTCTCCGTTTTTGCGAATCCGGGTCCGCTCCTCGTGACATTGGCCATTTTCAAGGGCCGTGCGAAGATTGCTTTCCGGATGACCTCGTTCTTGGTCTTCGACGGTGTAAACCATCCCGAAATGCTGGCCGATTGCCTCCGCCGCGCTAAAACCCTCCACTACGACGCACCCATCGCTCCAGGAGGTGATGAATCCATTCGTGTCCACCGTAAACACTGCCTGGTCGGTAAAGCTATCTAAAAATGGCTGTAAATAGGGTTCTATATCCGCATCGATCGGGAGGATGGCGCCCTTCATTTGGTTGACCGTTTTTGCATCGTAGGGTTACGATTGCAAGATCCTAAGTCAGAGTTCCGGATACTTTCTAGGTTCGGGCAGTTACCGCGGAATCGCGCGCGTTAGGAGCGCGTAGCACGGATAATCGTCGCTACATCCGATCAAAGCGACTTGATCCGGATGTTTCGATACGAGGCCTTTGTCTTGCCGCCACCATGGATCTGGACGGCGAAAACTCCGGCTTGAATGGCGCTCGGCAATTCGGTCTCGGTGTAATCGGCGACGGGGTAGCCGTTGAGCCAGGTTCGGATGTGGGCGCCTTCGCAGACGATTTCGACGTCGTTCCAGCCTCCGTGGCGGGTGATCGACCGGGTGAAGTCGGTATTCGGCGGGGTCAGCCAGCGATTGCGGCGCGACTCGTCATAAATGAAGCCGGCGTTGTCGTTGTCCACTTCGTACTGGTAGCCCGAGACTTCGTTGGGCGGATCGGTGATGCGCTTGGTTCGGAACTGGACGCCGCCGTTTACGTAACCTTCCGTGCCTTCGATCTTGAACTGCAGCTTTAGGTGGAAGTCGCGGTAGTTGGTCGTCGAGCAGAGGAACTGGTTCTCTGGGGCCATCTTGTCGAGGGTTCCGGCGACGAGGGCGCCATCCTCTACCCGCCATGTTCCTTTGTCACCCTCCCAGCCGTTGAGAGTTTTGCCGTCGAAGAGGGGCTTGAAGCCTTTCTCGGGTTCGGGAAGAGCAAAGCAGACGAAGGTGTCGGAGGTCGGTCCCTTGTCGAAGCCGAACGATTTGGAGAGTCCTCCGCCGGAGGCGGCGATGACGACGTATTGTTTGCCCTTCACACTAAACGTGGCGGGGGCGGCGAAGGCCGAGGCGGGGAGCGGATAGGTCATGAGTGTTTCGCCCGTCCGACTGTCGAAGGCTCGGAAGGTGGCATCGCTGGTTGCGCCAACGAAGACGAGGTCTCCGGTCGTCGCCAGGGTTCCTCCGAAACTAAGCGTTCCGGTGGGCGGGATGCCTTTGGCGGACAGCTCTCGATATTCGCCGAGGGTCTTACGCCATTTGAACTGTCCGCTATTCAGGTCGATCGCGGTGAGGCTGCCCCAGGGCGGTTTGACGCCGGGATAGCCTTGATCGTCGATGAGGAACCGGTAGTTGGCGGGGTTGGAGACGATCGCGGGAACGTTGTTCGTATTGACGAAGAGGGTGTTCGTTCGGGGGTCGAACGAGGCACCGGACCAGGGAGAGCCGCCGAGGTATCCCGGCGCGACCACGGTTCCCTGGCGAGTTGGCGGGAGATATGGTTGTCCGTAACTGAGGCTTTTTAGCTGGTTCAGCACGAACGCTCGGGCGGCGGCGGTTAGGTCCGTTACCTTTTGCTCGTTGAAGAGGGTTTCGGAGAGCGCGGGCGGGAGTACCGGTTCGGGCTGGGTTGCCGATCCTCCGGCGATGGGGCCGGCGGGAACCTCGTGGACGTCGAAGAGCGGCTTTCCGGTCACGCGATCGAACACGAAGCAGAAGCCGGTTTTGGTGACCTCCGCCACGGCGTCGATGTTTTTGCCGTTCCGCCGGACGCGGCACAGAACGGGGGCGCTAGCGTTATCGTGATCCCAGAGATCGTGGTGAACGGTTTGAAAGTGCCAGAGCAGTTTGCCGGTTTGGGCGTCGAAGGCGAGGATGCAGTTGGCGTAGAGGTTGTCGCCGGGGCGTGCGCTGCCGTCGAAATCGGGAGAGGCCGAGCCGGTGGCGGCGAAGAGGATGCCTCGTTTGGCGTCGAGCGTATAGCCGTTCCAGGGCCCGGCGCTACCGGCAGCGTTGGTGATTACATCGAAGTTCCAAAGGCGCTCGCCCGTGCGGGTAGAGAACGCCATGATGTTCCCTGGGGCCGATCCTTCTTCTTCGCCATTTGCGATCCCGACATAGACGAGGTCTTTGTAGATCGTGGGCGCGGCGGATACTCCGACGTAAGCGTCTTTCCATTTTCCTCCGAGTTGCGCGCGGAGATCGACGGGACGGAAAGCCGAATCGGGCCGGCCGCTCTTTGCGTCGATCGACAGGATGCGACCGTCGGGAGTGCCGTAGAGGATCCGCCTTTCGCCATTTTTCTTTCCGTCGCTCCAGTAAGCGAGCCCGCGGCTAGCCTTCTGGTGGCCGCTCCGGTTCGAATCGTTGTGAGACTCGAAGGACCATTTTTGGAGGCCAGTGGCCGGGTCGAGCGCCGCGATTCGTCCCGCGGAGGTTACGAGGTACATCGTGCCTTCCGTCACGAGCGGGGTGCATTCGATTGGGGTGTTGCCGGAGGCGTCGCCGGTGTGATAGACCCAGGCCACCTTGAGGTTTTGAGCGTTGCTCGCGTTGATTTGCTTTAACGTCGAGAAACGCGCGCCTCCTTGGTCGCCCCCGAAATAGTCCCAACCGATGTCGCCGGCTTGAGCCGCTCCGAACCCCGAGATTGCGAAGAGGACGGCGGCGGCCCTGGCCGAATGATACGATCTCACTTGTCTATACTGCAAGGGCAGGGATACGCCGTTGAATGTACGGAGTGTCTAGCTTTTATCTTAATCGGACACTATGACGAGATTCGACTTTCGCGTCCAAGACGTCAGGACGCCGCTCGGACGGATAGCACTGGGCGGCCAATTTCTCGATCACACCGGCACTCCCCTCGTTCGAGACTGGCAGGTACGGGGCGCTTATAGCCTGGCGTGCGTTACGCGGGGTCGCGGGCTGTATTACGACGCGTTCGGTCGTTTTCAGCCTTTGGAGGTCGGTGATCTCATTCTGGTCTTCCCGGACATCGGCCACCGGTATGGGCCGGAGGGCACGGAGACTTGGGACGAGTGCTCCTTGATTTTTGACGGGCCGATTTTCGATCTCTGGCGCGCGGTCGGTTTGCTAAGACCGGCCGAGCCGATCATCAAGCTCGGTGCCGAGGCAGGGGATTGGTGTTCCGGGGCGCTGGAGCGGATGGAGGTTTTGCGTTCGGAGCCGACCGTTCATCGCTTTCAGGAACTGGTTACGGCGATGTTGGAGCCTTTCTCCCGCCGGCCGCCGGGAAGCACGGCGGCTTCACCCGACTGGCTGCTACAGGCCCAAGCCCGGTTGGACTGCGTCGAGGAGAACCTCGAAATCGAGTCGTTGTCGAAAGAGGTCGGGATGGCCGTCCGGACGCTGCAACGGCAGTTCCACCGTGCCACCGGACTGTCGCCGCAGCAGTACCGCGACGAACGGCGACTGCGGATCGCCCTCGAACTTCTCACCCACGTTCCGGGCATTAAACTGCGCACGGTCGCTCTTCGGATCGGCTTCGCGGACGAGTATTACTTCTCGCGTTGGTTCAAGCGTAAGGTCGGGGTCGCGCCTCATCGATGGCGGACGAACGATGTTTCGCGGTGATTCGTATCGAAACGGGCCGTTCGGAATCCACCGAACGGCCCGCGTGGGACCTTAGTTTCGGCGCTTGCGGCGTAGCAGAGCGAGGGCTCCGACGCCGAGGGCGGCGAGCGAGGCGGGCTCCGGTACGGCTTGGACCGGGATCGCGAGGTATCCGAAGAACTGACTTCCGATCGAGCCGCCGCCTACGATCCAGCCATTGGCGTTGATCGCGGTGGCCGAGTTCAGCTGCCAAGATTCGGTGGTGAGGGTCGTATCGATCAGGCTGGTCAGGTCGTAAACGGAGCCGTTCTCGTACAGATAGGCGGTGCCGCTACCGAGGAACTCCTGGCGGAGGTAGCTGTCGTCGCCAACGATCTGCCCCTTGTCGTTGACGCCCTTTGGAAACGCCATGAAGTCGCTGAACGGGGTGGAGGTGCCGCCGTTGCTGAACGTGCCGTAATAGGAGTCGTCCGATGCGATCGACGTTCCGATTTGGTATTGGCCATTCGGGCTGGAGGCGGTGGCGTAGTACTTATCCATTCCGCCAGGAAGTGAAAGGTTCGTAAAGTTGTTGCCGCCAGACCAGATCCAGGAGGTCGGCTGGGGGCCAAAGGCGCCGCTCGGGTCGTTGAGGGTGTCGTCGCCTACGACATTGCCCGCATCGTCGATCGCCCGGCCCCAGCTTCGCAGGACGCCGCTTTCCGAACCGATTTCCGTCGCCGTCGACGATCCCGCGTTCCACTTGAGGGCCGATTCAAAATCCTTCTTCTGGGCGTAGCCCGACATGGCGCCGGAGGAGTTGATGCCTGTAGCAAACCCGTTACCCTTCCCGGAGACAGAGCCGAGTGCCGTCAGGGTGCCGCCCGTCGATCGAAACGCGCGGTAGCCGTCGGTGAGGTTTAGGCTGTTGCCTGCAATCTGGCCCGCGTTGTTGATCCCTACCGCGATGCTGGCCGTATCCGATCCGAGAGCTCCGATGGTAGTGGCGTGACCGTTCTGATCCCAGAGGGTGGCGTGGCTCTTCGTCGAGCTGATGCCGTTCGACGAATAGCCGTTGCCGACGACCTGGCCGAGGTCGTTGATGCCGTAGGCAATGCCGGATTTGTCTCCGGCGAGCGTATCGAGTTTGACGATTTTGTACTTGACCGGATCGGCGTGGACGGTCGCCGCAAGGGCGAACAGAGCGATAAGGGATGCGGAACGGATGGGGATCATGGTTTTGTCCGGGAAGCGGGAAGGGAATTCGAAACGGTTAATCGCACTCGCTCACGCCGTCGATCGAGCGCGGATAGAAATACTCGCCCCACAGGAAGTGGGCCGGGTCGAGTGTGCGGGAGAGGGGCATGAATTTCGCATGGCCGTCGGCAAAGGCGTATTGGGCCCCGTTGCCGTGCTCGTCGTAGTTGGCCCGGTTGAGAAGGTTGGTGTCGTCGTCCGTTTGGGTCAGCAGATCTTTGCGAGCCTTGGCTTCGCTCATTCGACCGTAGGTGTTGCGGCCCGGCCGATCCGCGAGGGTGCGGAACGAGCAGGGCTGACCGGGCAGGAATCCGCTGGTTCCCTTGTAGGGCGCAAGAATTTCGCCTCCTGAGGCCGGGAACCGGCCGCGCCTCTCGGTGTTGAGGATCAGGCCGGCGGGGTCGCCGAATACGGAGTAGTTGATCGACCCGAAATCGTGAGCCGGCATAGCGGCGTAGTTGCTGATGTACGCGTTCTTCGGTACCGGGGAGCAGGCGTAGACGTCGAGGTCTTTCTCGCGCTGGCTAGGGCAGACGAAAACGCCCTTGTTTTTCACGTAGGGATAGACCGCTTCGATCCAATAGACCCGCAGTTTTGGGCAGATGTAGGTCGGATCCATGTAGTCGACATCGGTGCTCGTGCGAGGCATCTCGTCGTCGTAGTCCTGGTGGTACATCATGATCGCCAGCCCTTGTTGCTTCATGTTGCTGAGGCAACTGGCCTTCTTTGCCGCCTCCTTTGCCTGGGCGAAAACGGGGAAGAGGATCGCCGCGAGAATCGCAATGATCGCGATGACGACAAGGAGTTCGATGAGGGTAAATGCGCGTTTCATGGTTGGGTTTTCCGGCGGTGTTTGATCAATCCGTCGCAGTCCGCGTCGGGCATGGAGCGAGGATAAAACCGCTCTCCCCACTGGAAGCGGTTGGGATCGAGAGTTCGGCCCAGGGGCTCGAACTCGGCATGGCCATCGGCAAAGGCGTAGTTGCTTCCGCCGTTATGCGCCGCCCAATCCAGGCGGATGATAAGCAAGTCTTTGTCGTTTCGCGCGATAGAAACGATCCGCTCGGCTTCCGCGGAGGTGGTCCGTCGGTAGCGGACGCCGAGTTCGAGATCCTGGCAAGGCTGGCCGGGGAAGAACCCGCTGGTTCCTTTCCAGCTTCGAGCCAGAAGCTCCTCGTTCACCTGATGACGCCTTTCGCCAAGAACGATCAGGCTGGCCGGGTCGGTTAGAACCGAGAGGGGAACGGGATAGAAGTCGTGCGCTGGAATGGCGGCGTAGTTGTTGACATAGCTCAGGAGCGGAACTCGTTTGGGAGTATCGACGCTCCCTTTGCTGTTGAATCCCGGATCCCGATCGGCGGGACAGACGAAGATCGCCTGGCTTCGGGCGTACCGCTGAACAACGTAAGTCCAGTGCGCGCCAAGTCCTTTCTTTGGCCTTTCCTCGCTTGTTCGAGGGAGCACCGCGTCCCAGTCATCCGCATACATCATCAGCGAGGCGCCGATCTGTTTGAGGTTTCCAAGGCAGGTGGCGCGATTGGCGTTGGCATGGCCGCTGGCCAACAGAGGAAGGGCGAACGCCCCTACCAGCCCGACCGTTACGGCTGCTCCGAGCCATTCGATAGGGGAGATCGGCCGTTTCACGCCAACTCCTCCCGCCGGGCGCGTCTTCCGGCGGCAACGTAGTTGGCCAGCCATGCCGCCAAGGCTCCGACAGGCAGCCAGTAGGCAAGTTGGAAAAGCGCGAAGAGCACGCCTGCCGTCTGGGGCAGGGTTAATACCCCCATGACGAACGAGTAGAGGACGATGGGCATGAGCGCGTTCGTCACGGCGCGCTCGGCGCGGACCGGAACGGCGACTCCGACGAACCAACCGGCAACGATTGGAGCGACGATGGGGTAGCCGTACAAGGAGAGGAGCTCAAGAACGCTCTGGGGTAGCGGAAGTGGGTCGGGCAGCAACTGTCGGGCCGCGCCGGGGGAAAGCGGCAATGCGTAAGCCGCGCCGTTCGGCAGGAAAACGCGAACTTGCAGGAGGACGACGTAAAGCAGTTGGGCGGCCCCGAGAAAGACGAAGGCGGTGAAATTCGCCCGGCCAAACCTTCGGTAGAGCCGCGGCTCGCCCTGCGCCTCGAACCAGGCTTCGATGAACTCGTCGGCGATTTGGGCCGGCGGGCCATAGCGGTGGATCGCCTTCTCCGTCGCGGATCGAGCATCTTGACCCTCGACCTGGTACTGGGCGACGAGTCTTTCGAGATGGAAGCAGGCTTCGTCTTTTAAGCGAAGCCGTTCCCGCGCCGGAATTCGGCCCACCATCCGGGCGGCGAGCCGGTCGAGATAGTCCTCGGTCAGTTCGTCGGCGGTTGGCGGTTCCAACGTCTCGAATACCGTCCAGGGCTCGGCCGATTCATCAAGCCGGGTTTTCACCGTTCCCCCTTCGAATCACTTTGTTAATCGCATTCGCGAACTCGTCCCACTGCTGGATGGAGCGATCCGCTTCGGCGGTGCCAAGTTCGGTCAGCGCATAGACGCGCCGCTTTCGCTCGCCGTCCGGACGCTCCCAGGTGCTGGCGACCAGGCCCTGTTTTTCGAGGCTATGAAGGATGGGATAGAGGGTGCCGTGATTAAATGAAAGGGACTGATCGCTCCGCCGCTCGACCTCTCGGGCAATGTCGTAGCCGTGCCGTGCTTGGTCGCGAAGCACGACCAGTACGAGAGTTGTGGCCGTGCTTTTCTGAAGTCCTCGTTCGTCACCCAATGTCGTCTTTTCCCCCAGGCAGTTGATTTCGATATATCGGAAATCGAAATAACTCTAGCCCCGGGAAAACCGAATGTCGGTGTTCTTAACTGAACTTTAGACAACCCTTAACCTGATCCCGCTACGAGGAGCAGATTCGTCGTCAAATCGCTGAGAAGTGATCGCCGGACGTGATAGACGCTTTCCCGGGTCGCAACGCGGCGGGCCGATACTAGGCCGCCTCGACGAAGGGCGCGAAGATGGTAGGGAAGCGTCGTCGCCTCGCTAGGAAAAATTTGGGCTAGTTGGGCCACGGTGCGGTCGCCCGCCGAGAGTTCACGTAGGACGGCTCGGCGGACCGGATTGGCGAGGGCTTGGTAGGCATGGTCCCTTCGGCGCTCGCGTTCGGGATCGAAGACTAGGGGGGCTATCGTAGCCGACCATTGGCTTTGTTGGAAATCAAGTTCCGCCATGTCACCGATAATAAGCTCTCGAAAGGCGATATATCGACATTCCGACAAAACCTTAATCAAACGCTATTTGGACAGCGTTCCCGCCTTTTATCATGCTCTTAACCAACTCAGGTTGGCGGGGAAACCAACATTTCGCTTGACCGGGATAGCGACGAATTTGTCGCCTAAATGGGTACATCGAGCGACTACATTGATCTCGGGCCGCAACTGGTCCGGAGATCCTAGAATGTTCCAGAAAACCATCGCATTCGCCGCTTTCGCGCTCGCCGTTACCTCGGCTCAGGCGAACCTCACGTCCGTTTTCGCCGCCACCCTGGCTAAGCCGCGGCTGCTCACGGCTGCCACCACGCTCAAGTTCCACGAGATTCTCGCCAACCCGGTCACCGTTTCCGGCGTGAAGGACAAAGATGCCGGCACCGAGTACATCGCGCTTAAGGGCGACGCCAGCGCCAGCCTCGACGGCTGGGCGATCGTTGTCGTTGAGAACGAGTCCGGCAGCACGCCGGACGACCGCGGCACGGTGAAGAACATCTTCCCGCTCGACGGTTACTCGACCGACTCTCGCGGCATGTTCGTGATCCGCGACGTCGACGGTTCGGGCAACGCGGCTCGCTTTACCCCGGACGACCCCCTTCGTTCCGCCGCGGTCACCGCCGGCGAAGCCCGCATTCAGTTCCAGAACACCTTCACTGCGGCGAGCGGCCTGGTTTGGGGTGGCAACACACTGGAGAACGAAGGCGGCAACTACTTCCTCGTGAAGGGAATTAACACTGCGCTCGTGCAAAAGGTCGAGGATGCAAGCGGCAACCTCGTATCGGCCGGCACCGCGCTCGACCACCTCAAGGCCAACGGCTCCAGCGGCCGGGACGGCATTCTGGACTACACCCAGGGCCATGGAACGACTCCGTGGACTTCGATCGAAGATGCGATTTACATCCCCAAGGAAGATGGCGCCGACGGTAGCACCAACTACATTCCTTCGGGCTCGTTCACGAAGGTCGTCATGACGGTTTCGAACTCGTTCACTCCGGACTACTTCGCCCGGACGTACAACAACTCCACCGGCGTTGTCGACGGCCTCGGCGTCGTGATGGACGTTCTCTTGTTCCAGACCACTTCCGGCGGCGTGACGTTCAACGAACTGCGCGTGGACACGGCGGAAGACGAGTTCACCAACGGCACCGCCTGGACTTCCTTCGGATCGCTCGCGCCGCTGTCGCTTGCGAATCTGGACGCCACTCCGGGCAACCTGAACGTCTATACGTTCACCGATTCCGGCAGCGTCGTTCACAAGCACTAAGCGCCAACTTTGCTTTTCCTTGGTATCCCGGCGAGGTCACTCGCCGGGATTTTTTTAAGCGTTTGTGTTATTTAATTTTGGACCGTCACGGAACCCGGATCTGCGCGAGCGAGGTCCAGCCGGCGTGGCGCGGAAGGGCGTTAGCGAAGCCGATTGCCGGGTTCTTTGTCCAAGGGTCTTGGATTCCCAGAACGAGCCGGTATTGGCCAGGATGGGCCAAGATTTTTGTGCTTGAGGTGAAATGAAACGGGCCGGGGAGCCAGGTTCGGAGGTCGGTCTTCACCGTCCATCGTTGAGCAATCCTTCCTTTGGCGTCCTCAAGGGCTAGTTCGACCGGCCAGGGGTAGTAGAACGGGGCAACCCCTTGGTTCGTTCCTCTGACCTCCACCACTAGATCTTTCGAAACTCGGATTTCGTCGAGTCGGTATTCGTAGCCGAGGCGGCGGGCCATCGCTTGGCAGTTGGTTATGAGGTTGGTTTCCGAGAGACCGGCGATGGCGGGAGAGTAGGGGCCGACCCAAGAGAAGTGGCTTTTTTCGACCTGCTGCATGGTGTCCGCGAACCCGACGCCGAGCAGTCGTTTGGCCTCGTTGGGCACCATCTCCCCGCCTATGGGCACGGTCTTCCAGGCGTCTTTGCGGCCCGCCGCCCGCAGGCGGGGGAGGAACTGCCAGTCTTCATTGCCGTCGGTGTCTTCGGGGAAGTAGTCATCGAAGAAGCCGAGCCATTTTTGGCGTCCGCCGTACCCCGCCGGGTAGCGATTCATGACCATCTTGTCGGGGAAGGCTTGGTGGGCGGCGTCGAGGACGGCGGCGACGGTCGCTTCTTTGGCGAAGAGTTCGGTGCGGGGATAGGTGTGCCACTCGCCCCAGAAGCCTAGGAGGCCGAACTGGACGAAGGCGACGCGCGGGTTTGGGTTGTATCGCTTTCCCAGAGCGGCGATCAGGCGGCGCATGGCGGCTACCATCCGGGGGGCGTCGTAATCGGGGGATTCGCCGCCGCCTTGTTCCTTATAGTGGGTCAGTTTGACGCCGTCTTTTCGGAGCCAGTCCGGTAGGCCAGAGGGGCGGGTGGGGTAATCGATGTAGACCCGGAAGACGATGTGCTTTCCGCGTGCGGCCGGCGTGTTCCAGGTCTTCTGCTCCCAGGCATTGAAGGCGTAATGGCCGCGCGTGGGTTCGAGTTCTTTCCAGGGCACATAGAGGAAGACCATCGAATAGGGCTGGTCGATGGGGCCGGCGTCGGGGTAGCTGCACCAGCCTTTGAGGGGATTATCGAGGGGGCCGGGCGCGACCGCGGGGTGGATGATCTGGGTTTGGAGGAGGAGAAGCCCGAGAATCATTTGGATCTCCGGAACCAGGGGAGTTGGCCGAGAGGGGCGTCTACCTCGGCTTCGTCTTGGAGTCGCTCGCCTTGGTCGGAGATCCAGGTTCCGGCGGGGAAGATAACTCTCCTTGACCGTGCTCCGGGATCGAGGACGGGGGCGACGAGGATGTCGTTTCCTAGGAGGAACTGGTCGGCGACCTCCTCATAGTCGCCTTCGGGGTGGACGTAGGCGAGGTGGCGCATGATGGGCTCTCCCGTGGACGCGGCGTGACGGGCGAGATCGAGGATTTCGGGTGTGAATCGGGTTCGTAGGCGGAGGGCTTCGAGGCAATACTTCAAATGCTCCTCGTCAAGCACGCGCCAAGGCGCGATGGAGAGCTGAATCATCGGGAAGAGGGCGGAGCACTGGGCGGTTCTCACGAAGAGTTCGGGGTCGATGGCGGTGCCGAACGAGGTGCCGATGTCGCCGCCGCCGACCATATCGGGGCAGACGAAGGCGTGGCCGACGAGGCCTTGGGCGAGGCCGTTGGGGATGAGGTCGGCCAGCCCGTCGCGGCCCCAGCGGTGGTGTTTATCCCGGAGCCTCTGGATGGCGGGGCCGCCGCCGAGTTTCCAGGAGGCTCGGTATTCGGAGAGGGGGTAGCGGAGTCCGACGCGGCCCCAAGCTTCGCAGTGACCGGCAGGGCTCGTCGGGGCGAAGGCGAGGTCTTCGGCGTCGTAGGCATCGATATCGCCGCCGTCCATCTTGAATCCGGCAATGCCGTAGGTCTCGACAAGGTGGTCGAGCTTTGAGTTAAACCATTCGATGGCGCGGGGGTGGGTGGCGTCGAGGACGGCGCTGTGGCCGTTCCACCAGTGACGGATGGCGACTTCTCCTTTTGAGTTACGGAGGAGGAGTCCACGTCCGGCGAGGTCGCGGGCGACAGCGGAATCGGGGCTGACGAAGGGGACGACCCACAGCATGACGGAGAAGCCGAGGGCTTTCAGATGCTTCGTCATTGCGGCGGGATCTGGGAACCGTCCGGGGTGGAAACGCCAATCGCCGTAGTCTTCGCTCCAGCCGTCGTCGAGGATCAGGATTCCGGGGGCGATGCCGTGATCGAGGATGGCTTGGGCATAGTCGAGCACCCCTTGCTGGGTCGGCTCGTAGCCCATTTCCATCCAGGTGTTGAACTGCGGGGCGGCAAAGGCGATGGGATCGGGCATGGTGCCTTGCGGCGGGAAATACCGCCGACTCGCCTCCCGGCAGGCACCTCGGAGGTCGTGAGAGCCTTCTTCGAGCCGGAGATCGCCTCCTTCTAGATGAAGAAACTGGTTGTTGAAGGCGAGTTTGAAGGGGTCGTTGCTCCAGACGTACCGGCCTTGGTTCGATAGCAGGAGCGGGGTGGCTTGGTTGCCCCCGAGATCGCTTCGTAAGTCGCGCTCGTAAACCCCTTGTCCGAAGGGCATCTGCGACCCGTCTTGGACGGCCCCGCCCCACCAGCGTTCGCCTTCTTTTAGGCGAACGCTGGTGGGGTTTTGGATCGTGGGGTTAGCCTCCATTTGCGGGTTGGGAAGGTCCGCGCGTGGGGGGCGGTGGAGTGGCGGGGGCGCCGGAAGGGTTCGATCCGTCGGGGCCGGCGCAGCCGGAAAGGGCGAGGGCAGCGAGGATGGCGAGAACAGAGACGATTGGTTTCATGGACTTTGTCGGCGGTCGATGGGCACCCGGACCCCTCACCCCCAGAGGGGCGAGGGGAGGTGGAGGCTTGCTCAGTAGTCGCGGAGTTCGGTGCCTTCGGTGCCATGGCGGCCGTCGATCCAGTCGTTGCCGGACGTGATCTGGCCGTATTGGCGGTACTTAGAGTGGCCGTCGGCGAAGGTGATGTTCTGGCCGCCGGTGTGGCGGAAGACGGCGGAGTTCTTGATGCGGGCGTCCCAGGTGGCTTGACCGCCGCCCATCTGCGCGGCGCCGCCGCCGGGGGGATCTTCGTTGTAGACGCGGGTGTAGTTTGCCGCGCGCAGGGCGTTGATGTTCCAGGAGTCCATGAACTCGCGGCCGTAGTCGGCCATGAGGTAGGTGCTGGCGGGAGTGGGGGCGGCGGAGTAGGACTGGACGGGGATGTCTTTCATCCAGGAGAAGTTTCCGTCGACGCAGCCGGTGGTGGTGCCGTCGGTCCCGCCGTAGCCGACGAGAATGGAATTCGGGGCGACGCTGATCGGCGTCGGAATGCCCCAGGCATCGTCGCAGGTTGGGTTGGGGTTATTGTCGTAGCCGGACCAACTGCTCTTTGGATTGGGGTCGGCGGGGCAGGCAAAGATCTGGCGGTTCTTGAGGTACGGCATGATGCGCCAGGGCCACTGGGCGACGGCGCGGAAGTTGGGGGACTTCGAGTCGGTGTCGGTCGTGGGGATAGCGGGCGTATCTCCGGAGTTGCAGACGACGACATCGTCCGAATCGGAGAGGTAGATCATGAAGCTAAGTCCGAGCTGCTTTGTATTACTGAGGCAGACGGTTTTCTTGGCGGCGGCCTTGGCCTGGGCGAAGACGGGGAAAAGGATAGCGGCGAGGATCGCGATGATGGCGATCACGACGAGGAGCTCGATGAGCGTAAATGCTTTGCGTTGCATAGAGATGAACCTTCGTTGGTTTTCGATTAACTGCGCGTCGAGGCGCGGACGATCAGACTCGGTTTTAAAATCTTTTGGCGAATCGGGGCCGACGGGTTGTCGATGCGCTCAAGGAGAAACTCCCAGGCGAGGGTGCACATCTCGTCCACCGGCTGGGCGATCGTGGTGAGGGGGTAGGGCAGGAGAGCGGTCTCGGCGATGCCGTCACATCCGACGATCGCAACGTCGATGCCTGGGCGGAGACCTCGTTCGAGGAGCGCTTGCACCGCGCCCATGGCGACTTCGTCGTTAAAGCACAGAAGCGCGGTGGGGGCGGGGGCTTGGCTCAGATAGGATTCCAGGCCGGCCTTTGCTTCAGAGATGGTTAGCCCGCTAGAGGGGATGAGCTTTGGCTCCCGACCGCTGGCCGACATGGCCGCGACGTAGGCGCTGTGGCGGGACTCTTCTTCTCCTGGAAAAAAGTAGGCCACTTCGCGGTGGCCGCATTCGAAGAGGTGCCGCATGGCCTCCTCGACGCCGGCGTGGAGGTCGACCCCAACGTAGCTGGTTGCGGGTGACCAGTAGGCGCCCATTCCGACCAGCGGAGTCGTGCCGGCCTGGTTCTTGTCGGTGCGGGCGAAGGCGTCGCCGGCGGTGGGGGTGTCGAAGGCGATGATGCCGTCGACGCCGACCCGGAGGGCGCGGGCCATCGAGTGCCGCCAGAAGAGGTCTTCTTCAACGTCGGTCACGGCGATGGCGTAGTCGGTCTGTGAGAGGATCGCGGACATTCGATCCAGCACCTGCGAACGGTATCGCGAATATCCTAGGCACATCCAGAGCCCGGCCAGGTGGGTTCGTCCGGTCAGCAGGGCCTTCGCGGCCGGGTTCGGAATGTATCCCAACCGTTCGGCCGCTTCCTGGACGCGGCGGCGCGCCTCCTCGCCAATCTGCTCGTCCTTGCCGCTCAGCACCCGTGACACGGTGGTGCCCGATACGTTTGCCGCCCTTGCCACATCTTCGCGAGTTACCCTAGCCATCTCTTTCCTCCGAATACTACGCACACCTGTGCGCACAGGTGTGCATTGTAGCAGTGAATTAGGAAATTGGCAAGTTTTGTTTTGGCCACCGATCGGCTGGCCCTTCAATAAGCCCTCAAGGGCTTTACCGAGGGGGAGCTTCGTACCACCCCTTCCAGGCGGAGCGGGCTCGGCGAGGCGACAGCAGGCCCTTGCCGACAACTTAAAGTCGCTGCCCGGGACGCTTTAAAGCCTTTCAGCCTTAAGTCGAACCGGGCGACTTGATTTCGACCTAAATACGGAGGCTCAGGCGGCCACGCCGTTCACCGCCGCTTCTATCTTGGCAACGTCGATTTTCTGCATCTCCATCATCGCCTCGAACGCGCGCTTCGCGACATTGCCGCCCTTGGCCATCGCATCGGTCAAGACGCGAGGCGTGATTTGCCATGACAAGCCCCATTTGTCCTTGCACCAACCGCACATGCTCTCCTCGCCGCCGTTGCCGACGATCGCATTCCAATAACGGTCGGTCTCCGCCTGATCGTCGGTAGCGATCTGGAAGGAGAAAGCTTCGCTGTGCTTGAAAGTGTCTCCGCCATTGAGGCCGATGCACGGGATGCCGCAGACCGTGAACTCCACCGTCAGAACATCGCCCGCCTTCCCATCGGGGAAGTCGGACGGTGCACGATGTACTGCACCGAAAGAGCTGTCGGGGAAAGTCTCGGCGTAAAAGCGCGCCGCCTCTTCCGCATCTTTGTCGTACCACAAGCAGATCGTGTTCTTCTTCATCGTTAGTCTCCTCGGCTTCCTGGACAGTTAGACGGCGCTCGCGCCGCATTTGAGCCCTAGCTTAGGCCTGATCTTGGCCGACGAACGCCCTTTGGTAGGCTGAGGTCCATGGCGCGGAGCGAGCTCGCTGAAAAGGCCTTTGCCAGGATCCGAGAGACCGTAACCGATCAGGTCGAGGTCATCGAAGAAGAAGATCTACTGCGTATCGAGCCGGTAACGTCCGGCGGCTTTGCGGTCCAGATTCACGACGATGTCCGAGAGTTGACCATCGCAGCTGGCGGTTGGCACTCCCATTCGTCTGACTTGGACGAAATTTGCGACTGCGCAATGTGGCTCTTCACGCCCTTCTACCGAATTGTGCAAACGAAGCGGAGCGGCCAGGTTGTAAAGGCACGTCTAGAACGCTTCGAGCCTCCAGGCCAGTGGGAGGTGATGGAGAAACTTGGAATCCTGTTCGGCTGGTTTGGTCGGAAGACAACGACGGTACTGCAGCAGAATGTTTTTGAGGTGCCTCAGGAATTCCTGGCGCGGTTTCCAACGGGCGCAATTGGTAGTGACGGGTTTCCGCTGAGTTAGGCGGACCGCTTCTGAAGGGAAGCGCAGTGTCAGGCTTCAGGTCCAATGACTGCCTGTTTGAAAGAAAACGTTTGTTCTTGGCGCAGTCGCCACGGCGATTTTTGAATCTGCGGTTCCGTAGTAGAGGAGCCACTGATCGCCAAAAGGAATGAGCCCTTCGGCGAAGCAGACATTACCGACTTGTCCCGTAATCTCGTAGGGCCGGTCGGGATAAAGGAACGGGGCCGTGGGGCGGGAGAGGACGGCGGTGGGATCGTTTTCATCCAGAAGCAGTTGTCCGACGCAGTAGGTGTAAGCGGGGAAGTTTGGGTCACCGTTCGAGGCGGAGTTCTTCCCGTGATAGAAGAGCACGATGCCGTGCTCCGTGAGAATAGCGGGCGGGCCGGCTTCTACGAGGACGCTGTCGAAGCGGCCGGTGCGGGGGCGGATAACGGAAACGAGGGCCTCACGTTCCGACGCGGTGTGACCGAGCTCGTGGGTTTCCCAGCGAGCCTCGATGTCTGGAGCACCGGGCATGCCCGGCTGGTTTGGCCTGGCGGCTTGCGTTGGATGAACGACGGGTTGCCATTCGATCAAATCGTCGGAGGTGGCGGCGAAGATATAGGACTCGCCCCAATACATCCAGTACTTGCCGTGCAGCCGCGTAGCGACAAGCCTTTCGCCCTCGACCCGGCAGACGATGGCCCCTGCCTTGCCCCATAGTTCCGGCATGGTTTTGAAGGCGAGGCCGTGCTTTGCCCAGACGTGGAGGTCTTCGGAGGTCGCAATGCAAAGGCGGGCTTTGATTCCGTCATAGGCCGTGTAGGTCATGACGTAACCCCCGTCCTCCGTCGAACAGACACGGGGATCTTCGGTACCGCCCTCCCGTTCGTAAAGCTGATTGGCATCGTCCGCGGGATAGAGCACGGGGGAGGGCTCTCGTTCGAACGTCGTCCCATCGATGCTCCGCGCGAGCCCGATCCTGGAGGTGCCGAGAAAGCGGCCGACGTTGTCCTCGGCTCGGTACAGCAGGTGAACGACGCCCTCTCGGACGATGGCGGCGGGATTGAAAACGTCCTTTTCTTCCCAGGCCACGTCGCCATCTGGACCCTCGCCCCACCGCGACTCAGGGTTCGGGCCGAGGACTGGATTCGCCGCATCGAGCTTTGTAAAGGGGCCGATCATCCAGGAGTCCGACATAGCCCAGTATGACCTTTTGTCGCTAAATGCCTAGGCATTTAGGTTTTTGTCGTCAAAATCACAACAAAATCTGAATAAAGTCGCGTAGAATTGCGAAAGACAAGTCAGGCCGACGGCCTGCCTAACCGCGCAGGTGCGCCGTCCGAATCCACTTTGCAACGGAGCGAACCCATGAAAAAGGCCTTCACCCTCATCGAATTATTGGTGGTCATCGCGATCATCGCAATTCTTGCTGCGATCCTCTTCCCCGTCTTCGCCCAGGCTAAAAAGGCGGCCAAGAGCATCGCCTCTCTCTCCAATCTCAAGCAGATCGGAACCGGCTTCAAGCTCTACGCGGGGGATGCCGACGATGCGTACCCTGTAAGCGGAGGCGATGATAATGGCTGTATTCCGAACGTCCAGTGGGCCTCGGCCGCGGGCGGTTGGGCCTATCTGCTGTATCCGTACACCAAGAATGGCGACATCAATTCCGTTCCGGCCTCAACGAAGCCTTATTGGCTCGGAGAGGGAAGTTGGGGCTGGTGCGGCGGAGCGCCACCCGCAGCCTACAAGCCCATGTCGGACGACTTCAATGCGAAGGTCAGGAGCGGCGTTCAGTATATGTATCGAAAGGCCTTCGCCGGTCCGGGATCGACGAATACGGCGGACTTTCAGGGTGGCCCGATTACGGATACCCAGGCCGCGCTTCCGGCAAATAACATCATCCTCTACGAATATGCGGCTTGGAGCACGGATCCGAACTACCATATCTGGGGCTCCTATCCGATTGGACAGCTTAACAACCTCGCGCTGAACGTGGTGTTCATGGACGGACATGCTAAGAAGGAGAAGGGGACCCAACTGCGGGCGCTCCGTTATAGCCTCGGGTTCACCGGTACCGGACAGACAAACAATCTTGTCACGAGCGGTAACAATGGAATGAATACGGACTGGTTCATTGGACCGGACAACGGCTCGGGCCATGTCGACACCAAGAATAATCCTAGCGACGACACGAAGGATGTCGACTAAATGAAGTCCCGTCCCGTTCTTCTCGCACTGGTGGTTCTCGGGGGCTGTTTGGCCGGTTGCCACATTGGCGAATCGACCGCTCCCAAGCCGGATCCAGCTCAGTTCCTGCCGAAGGGCGGGACGGCAAACGGACCGCCCCCGTCATCTCCTACTTCAAAATAGCGGCTTCCATGAGAAATCCCAACGACGATCGGCGCGAGACACCCTTCCTTCGAATCCTCACGGATTTGGAGGAACGGATCGAACGCGCCGATCTTCGGCCCGGCGACCTTCTGCCCACCCGGGCGGAACTGGCTCGGGAGTACGACGCCGCGCGAGCAACCGTGGATAAGGCTTTGGGCGAGTTATCTCGCCGAGGGCTGATCGACAGCGGAAGCGGCCGGCGGACGCTTGTGCTTGGGAAACCTTCGAAAGAAAACGCGGTGACGACGATCGGTGTCCTATGGAATTGGCCGGAGGATCAGGAGCGCCAGGGCGGGGACTACCTTGATTTGCTGTTCCGGGGCATCCGCGAGGCATGCGCGGAGTATTTCCTGGAGGTTCACTTCCGGGCTGCCCCACTTCACACTTGGCCCGAGTTGGTCAACGGCAAGGGAGCCCAAGGCATCCTTGTCGTTCGCCCAGATTATGCCGATGCGTCGGTGGTGGAGGCGATGCACTCCGCCGGGATCCCGGTGGTGCTCGTGCCGGGCGTTCTCGATGAGGCCCCGGTGCCTTCGATCTCATCCGACAACGCGGCGGGTACGGCGGCGGCAGTCGAGCATCTCTACGATCTGGGCCACCGGGATCTTGGCTTTGTCGGTTTGACCGCGACGGTCCCCGACCATTTCGAACGGCTGATGGCCTTTCTCGAAACGACAGGGCAACGGGGCATGGCGGTGCGGCCGGAATGGATACGCCTAGGCCACGAGCGCAATCCGGCGCTCTTTCGTGAACGGCTCGCCGACTGGCTCAAACCGGACCACCATCCAACGGCTGTCGTCTCCTGCGATTTCATGATGACGCTGGCGGTTCTTGGCCGGCTCCGATCGATCGGTCTACAGGTTCCAACGGATGTCTCGGTCGTCACCTTCGACGATCCGGCGGCGGCCGCCCAAATGCATCCTTCGCTCAGCGCCGTTGCTCAGCCCATTCCCCGCCTTGGTTACCGAGCAATCCAACGCCTTCGAGAGATTATCGCGGGCGAACATGTGCCTCACGTCGATCGTCTTCCGACAGAGCTCATCGTCCGAGAGTCGACCGCTCCGCCGTGTCGATAACCGGTCTCGAATCCCTGAGCCGTTCTAACCTCATGCCCATCGACCTGCCTATCGAACGCCTCTTTGGCGGCCTTCCGTTGATCTCCCCGTCTGGGGACCACTGGGAGTCCGGAGTCACCTTTAATACGGCGGCCGTCCTTCTCCCACCGACACCGGAGAACATGCCCACGATCCGTGCGCTTTTGGGACCGGATGAAGAACCCCGTGAGATCGTGGCGCTCCACTATCGAGCCCGCCCCAAGCACGATCCAGGTTTTCGGCACACCCGTTCTTACGTGGGTCTTTCGATTCACGAGCCCGACTTGACGCCCATCCGACGATTCGGTCATCCCGTCATCGAGCCGGGCGACGATTTCGATGTGCTTGGCGCAGAGGATCCCCGGGTGAGTCGTCTCGACGACGCCTGGTGGACGATCTACTGCGGGGTTTCGCCGTTCGATGATCCCGATCCGGAAAAGGCTTGGCTGGGGTCGGTTTGCGTCGCCCGGTCAGAAGATCTGGTCGCGTGGACGAAGCTTGGGGTCGCCGATGGCTTTGCGGGGAGAGGCGCGCGGCCTTACAGCAATAAGGACGGGGTGCTTTTCCCCGACCGCATCGATGGCAAAGTAGTGATGCTCCACCGTCCGATGGTGGGCGATATTGGAACCTGGGAGACAGCGATCGCGACCGCCGACCTCCCCGAGGGGCCTTACACGGATCTGGGGGCGGTTCACGGCCCGGTACGGCATCCCGAATACGAAAAGAGCTGGACCGGAGCCGGCGCGGTGCCGATCAAGATCGGCGAGGGCCGCTACGTATCGATCGAGCACACCGGCAACTTCTTTCCCGGCAAGCGGCGGAAGTATGTTCTCGACGCGTTCCTCTATGATTTCAACGACTGGGACCCGTCCCGCCCGGAGACGCTCATTAAGGCTCGCCTCGATGACTTCATGCGTCCCGAAACCGACTTCGAAGTGCGAGGTCCATTCCCCGAAAGCGTCGCAAACGTCGTTTTTGCCTGCGGTGCCTACGTTCACGATGGCTGGCTGTACCTCGTTTACGGAGGGGGCGACTCGTTTATTCTCGCGGCTCGCCTGAGATTCGACGATCTCGTCGGAGCGCTGGAATCGCGTGTCGAGCAACGTCAATCGGCTGCGGCCTAGTCCTCTCTCAAGCGCTTCCCTAGGAATTCAAAGATGAGCCTCACTCTAGCCTTAGCGCTGCTGCTAAAGGTCCCGCTTGCCCCAGCGCAGATTTCGGTTCCTCGCGTCGATCTGCTCCCGGATCGACCGACGCCTTACGTTCTTCGAGACTGGGCGAAGACTGCTCGTGAATATGATCGCGCGGTATTTGATGAGGCGGCTCAGGGCCCTTGGCTCCCCCTCTTTTGGAGAGTCCCCGGAGCGCCGAACCTCGATCGTCCCGGCTTTGGCGTGCCTTCGTATGTTGGGAAAGAGGAGTTGCGAGGCAAGCCCGGGGAAAGTATTGCGGCGATGGGTTCGCTTCTCGGGGCGACGGCGGTAGGCATCGATAAGCGGAGATGGATTGAACTGACTCCGGAGTTCCTGAATCCTTCTGAGGGCACGGTGCTGAACAATGCGAGCGCGAAGTCCGGGAGCAGCTTTTGGTATGAGCTTCTGCCGAGCGTCGTCTTCACTCAGCTTGCTTCCCGCTATCCGGATTGGACTCGCGGAAGGGCGATTTCGAAGGGGATTGCCGACGCTTGGCGCGCGGGGACTGACTCCCTTGGCGCTCACTTCGACCACACCTCCTACAGCTTTGAAACGAAGAAGGGGGTCGACAACGGACAGTGGAAAGAGCCCGATGCGGCGGCGGCGGTTGCCTATCTCGAACTTTTTCAGCACCTGAAATCGGGCGACGGCGCTTACCTTGCGACGGCTCGGAAAGCGCTCGGAAGTCTCCAGGCTCGGGAGGACAACCCGACTTATGAGATTCTTACAGCCTATGGCGCCCAGGCCGCGGCTTATCTGAACGCGGAGCGAGGCGACCACTGGGATGTGCCGCGCTTCGTCGATTGGTGCTTCGATCCAACCTCGCCCAATCGGGTCGGGTGGGGGATGATCGCCGGACGTTGGGGTGGTTACGATGTGGGCGGATTGATGGGGTCGACGAACGACGGCGGTGGTTACGCGTTTGCGATGAACACTTTCCTGAACGCGGCGACCCTTGCGCCGGTCGCTCGCTACGATGATCGTTTTTCCGCATCCTTGGCGAAGTGGATTCTCAACCTAACCAATGCTTCGCGGCTGTTCTACAAAGACTCGCTTCCCTCCGATCATCAGTCGGGGAAGGGGTGGATGGGCGACCCGGGGGCGGGGATCGCTTATGAAGCGCTCCGGAAAACATGGGAAGGGAAGAGTCCATACGCGGCGGGCGACGCCAAGCGCAACGGTTGGGCCAAGGAGGATTTCGGGTTGTACGGGGGCGGCTACGTGGGGCTACTCGCGGCGCTGGTCCATCCGACGAACGTGCCGGAGATTCTGCGGATTGACCTAAGGGCCACTGACTTCTTGCCGGCCAAGGGGTACCCGACCGACCTGTTTTGGAATCCCTACGAGGTTCCCAAGACCGTCTTATTGGATCTCGGGAAGAAGCCCGTGCGGCCGTACGATCCGGTAGCGGATCGCTTCATCTCACTCAAGGCGGTGACCGGGATTTACAAGGTCCGCCTCGGGCCTAAGCAGGCGGTCCAGGTCGTTCGCGTTCCGGCTTTGGGCGCCGTCACCTACATGCGGAATCGGACTCTGGTCGGCGGAGTAACGGTCGACGCGAATAACGGGCGGGTCGCGCTGCCGCCGCGTATTCGGCGGGTTCATTCGGACGCGAGCTTGTCCGTTCGGGTGCCAAAGACGTCGAACGGGAGGGTCGATTGGGCAAAGAGCGGAACGATGGCGCTTAGCGCCGGCCCAATGCGCGCCGACCTTCGGTTTGCCTGGGATTCGAAATACCTGTACTTCCGCCTCGATCAGCGAGCCCGTTCGACGGAGACGCTTGAAGCGCCGAATGTGGCGGAACTGGCGAAGCACCGATGGGATTTTGAGCACGTCGAGCTGAGCTTCGACCCCAGCCGGGAGACTTTCCCCCTGGCCGGCGTTCCGGAGGTGAATGCGGGCTGGAGTTCTGTTGGCCAACGTAACCTGGCTTACTCGGACGACTTGCCGGTAAGAACAATCGAGACGACGACTACGGGGACCGCGGCGAAAGCCGACCGTTCGATTCAGGGGCGGGTTGCTTGGACCGCACTCTACAAAGCCTTCGGCACGAACGAGCCGCTGGCGAGAATCGTGCGCGCAGGTTCGAAGATAGGTTGCCAACCACTTCTGACGGATGGCACGTTTCGGCGTCAGGCCTATCTAAACGGCAAGCCGTTCACCCGGCCGACGGGCTTTGATCGGGATTCGAGAACCTTGGTGCTGGAGTGAAGCCTCTATACGCTCTCTTCTTTGCTTTCACATTGCTGGGCTGCGCGCACGAACGGCCGGTCGACCCTCTTGGCCGCCACACGGTGATCTGGCTGTATCCCGTCGACGTGAACCGGCCAATGATCGAGCGGCTGGTTGCTCGGTTCGAGAAAGAAAACCCGGATGTCCATATCGACATCCGCGCCGTGCCGGGTTCGCAATACCAAACAAAGCTAAAGACCCTCGTCGCCGCGGGCGAGCCGCCCGACGTTTTTGTGTGCGGAGATGTTTTCTTCGCGTACTTAAAGCCGTTCCTTTCCGACCTCTCGGATCTGGCGAAGCGAGACGCCAAGGAGATCGATTTGACCGATTTCTATCCGGCCGTCCAAAAGGCGATGACGCCGGATGGGCATATCTACTTTATGCCGCAGTGGTTCAACGTCTCCCTGCTGTACTACAACCGGCGAATTTTCGACGCGGCCAAGGAGCCCTATCCACGGGCGGATTGGAGTTGGGGCGATTATGCCAGCGCCGCGAAAAGATTGACCAAAGACGGGGTGTGGGGAAGTACCGTGACCACCGGCTGGTGGGGAGAGTGGCTCACGTTGGTCCATGGCGCGGGCGGCGACCTTTTCGATCCTTCGATCACCCGCGCCACCCTTGATACGCCGCAGGCGATCCGGGGGCTGACCTTCTACCGCGACACGATTCGGCAAGGATTCGCGCCGCCACCGGGTGAAGGACCGGCCACGGGATTTGCCAGCGATAAGGTGGCCATGGATTACGGCGGACATGTCGGTCTTTGGGCAACCTACCGCCAGTTGCCGACGCTCGATTGGGATATCGAGGCGCTCCCCAAGGGGCCGTCCGGACGGCGGGGAGGAGAGATCTCCCTTACCGCCCTCGGCATCGCCAAGGATTCGCCCGAGCGAGAGGCGGCTTGGCGATTCCTGAAATTCATGAGTTCGAAAGAAAGCATCCGGGCGCATGTGGATCAGGGATATTTCGCGATCCGCCGATCCATCACGCGGGAGGCGCGTGATCTTGATAAGGCGCCCCATAACCGCGCGGCGATCGAGCGGGCTTTGGAAACGGCCGAGCCGATCCCGGGCAGCAAGGATTTCGTCGAGATCGCATTGGATTTAGTTCAACCGGAGATCGACCGAATCCTGACGGATAACGTTCCGCCCGCCGACGCCGCGAAGAGCGCAAACTCGGCGGCGGATGCCTTTCTGAAGGCGACAAACGGGGGCTCGCGGTGAAGAGAGCCCAGGCGCATTGGTGCTGGCTAATGATCGCACCGGTAACGATCGGCCTTCTGCTCTTTACCGTCGGCCCGATGCTGACTTCGCTTTGGCTGAGCTTTACCGACTACGACGTTGTCTCAGCCCCTCGCTTTGTGGGCGGAGCGAACTACCGCTACCTGCTCACCGCCGATCCTTCGTTCTGGATTTCGGTGAAGGTCACCGCGCTCTACGCGGTGGGAAGTGTTCCGCTCGGTCTCTTTGCCGCCCTAGCGGTGGCGATGCTGTTGAACCTGGGGATTCCCTTCCGCGGAGCCTTTCGAACCCTTTATTACCTTCCAACTCTCCTCCCGGCTACGGTTTCCGGAGTGCTCTGGGCCTGGATCTTTCAGCCGACCGACGGCGCGTTGAACCGGATGCTCTTGGCCGCCGGGATTCATGGTCCGGCTTGGACCCAATCGCCCCACTGGGCTTTGCCCGCTCTGATCCTGATGAGTGTCTGGGGCTACGGCGGGGCGATGGTGATTTTCCTGGCGGGACTCCAGGAATCGCCGCGCTTTCTCCACGAGGCGGCGTCGCTCGACGGCGCCAGCACTTGGCGCCGCTTCTGGGTCGTCACTTGGCCCGCGCTCACCCCGACGGTGTTTTTCAACCTGACGATGGGCCTCATCGGCGCGATGAAGGCGTTCGATCAGGCATTTGCGTTCGGTCAATCGAACGGCGCCGGAGTGGGTGGCCCGGCGAGAGCGACGCTTTTCTATGTGCTGAACCTTTATACCAAGGCGTTTGAGCATTTCCACATGGGGCTCGCAAGCGCGATGGCTTGGATCCTTTTCGCCGTCATCGGCGCAATCACCGCAATCAATTTCCGTCTTTCAAGGCGCTGGGTCTACGACGAGGGTTCCGTTTGAAACCACGTCTGCTGCCTGCCTTGCTCGTCACGCTGATCGGCTTAGCGGTTTGCCTTGCTCCCTTGGCATGGATGCTCTCGACCTCACTAAAGCCGTTCGACGAGCTGTTTAAAGGCGGGTTCTCGCTCCTACCGAAGTCGCCACGGCCTTCGAACTACGGCGATGCACTCCGAGGTTTCGATTTCCTGCGTGCTTTCGGTAATTCCACGTTTGTAGCGGTGTTAACGGTGATCGGGACGCTCGCCTCATCGATTCCTGCCGCCTACGCGTTCGCACGTCTCCGCGCGTGGGGAAGTAGCTGGGTTTTCAACGGGCTTTTTGCGACGCTCATGCTCCCGGGGCAGATCACGATCATCCCGGTATTTCGGCTCTTCGCCTCGTTAGGAATGGTCGATACCTACGCGCCGCTGATCGCTCCCGCATGGCTCGGCACCAACGCCTTCGCGATTTTTCTTCTTCGTCAGTTTTTCCGGACACTTCCGGAAGAGACCATGGAAGCGGCCCGTCTCGACGGTGCGAGCGAAGGCAAGATCCTTTTGCGCATCGCCGTCCCACTCGCACGTCCGGCCGTGGTGACCGTCGCGGTCTTCGCCTTCCTGGGCTCCTGGAATGATCTTTGGGGCCCGCTGGTTTATCTCCACCGCGAAGAACGCATGACGCTTCCGGTGGCCCTCGTGAACTTCGTCGGCGGCGCAGCAACCGTTCAAGGCACTCCTTGGAACCTTGTCATGGCCGCCGCCGTGGTCACCGTTCTGCCGGCGATTGTGTTATTCGCGATCTGCCAGCGGAGCTTTGTCGCGGGTATCGCCAACACCGGCCTTAAATAGGCTCAGTCGTCGATAAGTTAGGTTCTTGAGACCCACCACTAAAAGGTAAACGGAGTCACACCGTGAGCCGAACCCTCGTCGCGGGCGCAGGGCGGTTTTTGCCTGCCGGCAGCGGATTTATCCGGCGGTCCACCGAAGAAGGCCGGGAAAAGCAGTAGGACTTCTTGGCTGCCCGCCAGGGACGCTTCAAAACCTCTTTGGCTTGATTTCGAGTTGAAAGTGAGAACATGGTGGGGATTCGCCGCCGCAGGCGTTACGGTCGAAGCGCTTATTCATCCCGTTGCGTGGATCGGGCCTGGTGGTCCTCGATCAACTCTTTGATCCGCCTGGCATCGGCCTTTGTGTGGCCGCTACTGGTAAGAGGGTCTTCGCCACCCGCACTTTCAATAAGGATGGTCGACCATATGAGGCCAGTCTTGATGTGGACGGAAGCGACCTTTCCGATGCTTACACTGATTTCGTCATTACTGAACCAAGACCGCTTGCGACGGGTGACCGCCTTTTCGCCGACCTCGATCACTGTCGGAAACAGAAAGTTCCCCTTGGTCAAACGGCTTGCTCTAAATATTTCGGTTGGCACTCAGACTCTCCCTAACCGTTCCATCTTATTCGGTTTCAGGAGTTGCTAAGCTGCTCCAATCCCTCTGTACGACGTGAGGAGGAACTCTGGGGTTCATTGGCTGGAAAGGCGACCGTGAAAGCGAGGAAGAAAGGAAGCCTGAGGCTTCGCCATCGATCGCAGTCCTACCAGCTATCTAGAATTCGTCGAAACCCTCGATTTTACGTCGGCGGATCGCATCGTCAGGCGAAACCAGTCGAAGTCGGCCACGCCCCCCGCCCCCGATAGCTCAGGGCTGAAGTTGAAGAGGGCAAATCGGTTTGCCGTCCATGGTAGGCCAAGCCCCATCGAGAGCGTATTACCGATCGGAGTGAAGCGTTTGCCGTCGATGCTGAATTCAAACTTCGCCCTAAAGCCGTCGTCCGTTACTGAAGCTCGGAACCAAATCGTGCGCCCTACAAACCCGTCTACGGTTGCCGCCGTCTGCCCGTCGTTCACCATCACCACGCTACGATGTCCGTTCTCTTGCCGAACCGCGGCAAAGGCATATGGAGATTCGAAGATCCCAAGCCCGGCCGTGTCGCCGTCTTTTAGGCCACTCACGTCGAGTTGGGTCGTCGCCACCGAACGCGGTCCCTGAACACGTTGCGTAAGCGTGTTCCGGGCATGGGTAAGGTCACCCGCGACTCCGGCCCGGATGCGCATATAGCCTTGCCGCTCCTTTAAAGACCAGTTCTCAGGGTCGGGATTATGATTCCATTGCCACTGAAGTCCAAGCCCGCGGGATTTGAACTCGTCGGAAGTCTCAGGCGTTTGCGGAGGGAAAACCTTCCCGACGTTTGGCTTTCGCGAGGTTACGACCCCTTTCCCATCACCTCCCTCGCCGAGCATCGGCCAGCCGTCCACCCATTTGAGGGGTACTAGGTGTGGCACCCGACCGATCGGCCCTCGATCCTGCATGATGACGAACCACCAGTCCCCGTTCTCCAACTGAACCATCCCGCCTTGGTGCAGGCCATTCGGTGGATACGAGGAATCGTCCTTACAGATCAGCTTCGTCTCGTAGGGGCCATAAATGCTTTTAGACCGCAGACAGATTTGGAACCCTTCGGTACCCCCGCCCGCGCAAAGAACATAGTAGTAGCCGCCAGCCTTGTAGACGTGTGAGCCTTCCAGCCCAAAGGGTGCATGGTCCTTGGAAAGTTGCCCATCTTTGTTAAAACCGCCGGAAAAAATTTTTGTAGGCCCCTTCACCACCGATAGGGCGTCACTCGCGAGTTCCGTTGCATACAGGGTCCCTTGCCCGTGGACGACATAGACCTTTCCATCGTCGTCGAAGAAGAGGCCAGGGTCGTAAAGGTATTGCGGGAAGATCGTCCGCTTCCACGGCCCTTCGATTCGATCTGCGACGCACATGGAGAAATGTCCCTTCGGCGTGCCCCATCCTTGCGGGGTACAAAATCCAAGGGAGTAACGGCCGTTGTGATACCGCAAAGTAGTCGCCCAAGAGCCGTTCAGATACAACTCTCCCCCTTTCATATCCCAACGCGGATCCTCGGTGTATCGATCGACCGCGTACCCCGCCATCTTCCAGTTCACGAGGTCTTTCGATTGCAGGATCGGACAACCCGGCACGTAATGCATGGAGGTTGAACTGAAATAGAAGTTTTTCCCAACCCGAATGACGTCCGGATCGGGCCAATCGCCCCAAAGGATAGGATTTCGGTACGAAGTACTTCCTTGGTCCGGGGACCAAGACCGTTGACCCACTGGTTCGGCGATACCATTACAAACGAGAGCGATCGCTCCGGCGAATAGCCGTACCGTGAATGATTTCATGACTACTCGACCGCGGGCGCGGCGGGAGCGTATAGGATACAGCCGGATGGCTTTGGCTGCCTACCTCAATGAACCTGGTAGGCCCTTAATGCAGCTGGGTCACCTCTGTGGTAGGAGGGTGCCAGCAAAGGATTCTGCTCGGCTTTCGACCGCCGTCCACGGATAAATGAAGAAAATCAAGCCGCGCTTCCCCTTAAGATCTTCGACGACGGATGCGCTGTCGCATCATGTGGCCGACGACGATGGGAACGTGGCCCGTCCGGTTACCCATGATCAGCATAACCAAGGGAGGATTCTGGGACGCGTCCGTTGGTCTGATCGACGCCGACTTCGCCGCGTCGAATCCTAACATGTCTCCCGGACTCAACGGGAACTCGTCGCCTTCGACGCCAACAATGGTTTCTCCGACCAGACCGACTATGATGCACGTGCGATAGGTGCGATGATTTCCTAGCGACACCTCTCCACACACTTCGGCGTACGAGACGCTCGGCCCGTACGGCATCGTCACAGAGTAAGCCTCGAACATATCGACCCACCCCAGACGAGCCAGGCGGTTTCTTTCCTCCTGCGATTGCAGGAGCTGCTTGTTGTTGGCGGGAATAGATTTCCGTTGGTCGCCATGAGAAAACCAAACTAGGTCTTCGCGGCGATGCAAATGAGCGGCCCGGGGTTTTCCGGGCTCTCCGTACGGCATCAGCGAATTAATGATAGAAACCGGTCGCCCGAGCGCTAGGCAGATCTTTTCTAAGCTCGAGTGATGAACCGCGCGCCCGGCCTCCAGCCGCCGAACGGTGGCCCGATCGACCGAGGCGTCGCGGGCTAGTTCGGATTGCGTCTTGCTCTGCGCCATTCGACTGCAACGAATGTTGAACCCGATCAGTTGAAAGTCGTACGTCGCCGTTTTCCTCATAAGCTGCACCCTTATCATGGGTTATGGATGCAGTTAATCGGACGACTTCGGTGTCAACCTCTTGGCACGCGCGGTTGGTTCCGTATAGTTCGGACATGCCCGTTCGGATCTGTCGGTTAGTCCTTGGCCTTTCCCTGTTCTTACCGTCCTTTTGCGCTGCAAGCCGCCAGGACGGTATGCCGGGCTACGTTAGGGTCGAGGGGCCGGTTGCGTTCTACGTCCATGGAGGGGCGAATCCCGACGGCTGCCTGATGGAGGTTCCCGAATCCCTGCTTGGCAAGGACCTCCTACTCCTGGCCACCGCGAGTACCGGCACTCTGTCCACCCCAATCCAGATCTTTCCCGGCAAGCCGCTGAACGATCTGGTTTTCCGAATTCGCTTCGATTCCGGCGGTCGCGTCCAGTTCGTGATACCGCCCATCGATCACCGGGCTCCGTCGAGCACCGAGGTTCAGCAGGCTTTGGAGCGTGAGGAGCCGCTGGAGATCCTCGCCACTTTCGACGTGAAGAAGCGAGACGCCCAACGGCACACCTTGATCATCGACGTCACGAGCTGGCTGAAGGACGACGCCGCCGAGGTGGGCGAACGGCTAAAGTCTTCCGGGACGGGTTACGCTATCGATGCCCCGAACAGTGCGTTGGATTCCGTAAAGGACTCGGTGGTTCGGGTTGTCCACTCGCTCGTTTGGCAGGGCGCCAACCCCAAAAGTGCCCCATCGCGGATTCCCTTATTGGTGGAGTATCACTTTTTGGTTCTCTCCGGGGACGGCTACCGTCCTCGGATCGGTGACGTCCGGGTCGGCTTCATGGCGACTACTTTTCTAGATCAGAGCGATCCAACACGGTCCGATTCGCGCGTCAACTATATACGCCGCTGGCATTTGGAAAAGCAGAATCCAAACGCCTTGCTAAGCCCCCCTAAGCGACCGATCGTGTTCTACATCGACAAGACCGTACCGCCTGAATTTCGCGACGCGGCGCGGGAAGGGATTCTGATGTGGAACGCCGCGTTCGAGGCAGCGGGGTTCAAGGACGCCCTCGCAGTGCGGCCGGCGCCGGACGATGCCGACTGGGACGCGTGCGACACGCGTTACAACGTGCTGCGTTGGGTGGTGAACCTTGGCTACTCCACATCCCTCATCCGCAGCAACGACCTGACCGGCGAAATTGTAAGCGCATCGATCGATTTCGACGCCTCGTTCCCACGCTTCGCGACGACCGAGTACGAACTCTTCGACGACAAAAGGTCGCCCGCAAACGCCGCCGTCGCTTTTCATGAACTGCTCGGCCAGACTCCGTCCGAGCAGCGGCGCCTCGCTCACGAGTACGTCCGCGAGACGGTTGCTCATGAGGTCGGCCACTGTCTGGGACTGCGCCATAACTTCGTAGGAAGTACGTTTTTGAGCGATCAGGAACTCGCCGACCCCAAAGTAGTTGGCCGCGAAGGAACGACCGCCTCGGTCATGGACTACCTCGCGGAAAACATCAACGCGATCGGTCACCCGGATGTGGCGTACTATTCACAGGTCGTCGGTCGGTATGACAAATGGGCGGTCCAGTATGGCTACCAGACCCTCGGCGGGGCCACCGCCGAGGCGGAGCTCCCGGCTCTGCGCGCTTTCGCCGCGACCTCCGGGCAGCCGGGCTTGAAGTACCTGTCCGATGAGATCGCGGGCGACTGGGTTCCGGAAGCGAACCCCCAAGACCTGAGTCGCGATCCACTGGGCTGGGAAGAAAAAATGTCCAAAATCGGCTTTAAGGCGATGGACGCGCTCGCGGCTTGGCACCCGAAGCCCGGCGAGAGCTACTTCGAATTTAGCCGTCGGTTCGAAACCCTTCGTTACGTGGCGTTAACACGTCCCATCAACTTCGCCGCGATGGTTGTGGGGGGAATGCGGGTGAGCAATGCGTTTCGTGGCGACAAGGTGGAACACATGCCAATCGAGCCTATCCCCGCGGCGGAACAACGGCGCGCCCTCGACTTCATTTGCCGTCTAGCGTTGATGGAAACCTCCCGCGGGATCTCGCCCCGAGAGGCCGCGATGCTAACGGCGAACCCGAATCGGGAGCGTAATCAAACGGTTGGCGAGGAACGCCTGACGCCGGTTCTAGACGACGTTGTCCGCCTGCAAACCGGAGCCTTGGATCAGTTACTCAACGTGGAGCGCCTCAACCGGATCGCCAATATCGCCTATCGGTCGGCGCCCACGCTGAGGCTCGTTGACCTGATGGACCAGATCCGCGATTCGGTCTGGTCCGAGCTATCGAACGGCCATCCGATGACGCCGCCCCGACGCGCCCTTCAGCTCCACCACCTCACCCTGCTGCGAGATATCGCGTTAAGGAAAGCAAACTATCCCGAGGACGCCGCTAGTCTGGCCCGCCTTCAGCTCTCCGAACTGAAGGCCGCCATTCCCGTAAAGTTACGGAAGACCACCGACCGCACCCAGATTGCCCATCTCAAGCAAGTCCAGTCGTTAGTCGACTCCACACTGGCCCGCCGGGAGACTGGCGAACGCAGCTTCGCTCGGAAGGCCCTCGTTCGAGCCCAGCAGTATGTCGCAGCGTGACTCCCGGCAGTTAAGCCGGCGCTAGACGCAGAACTAAGACCTAAGTTTAGTTTGGTTGCCCGACTAGGATTCGAACCTAGATTCACAGATTCAAAGTCTGTTGTCCTGCCGTTGGACGATCGGGCAATTCCTGCTGCTAATTATGACGCCTTTTGGGGAACGGGGTATGCCTTTGGGATGGGTGTCGTTGCCGCGAAGTTGACCAATCTGGTGTTGCCGACCCGCGATTTGGATCGGGTAGAGGCGTTTTATCGCGATATCTTTGGGTTCGAGCCGTTTCATCGGGACCAGACTTGCCGGTTCTTGCGGACCGGGGCGACGCATCTCGTGTTCGTGCTTTCCCAGGAGGCGACGAGCGGCGTCTGTTTGGATCTATCGGTGGCGGATCTGGAGTTGGCGGCTTCCGCTCTTGAGGGGGCGGGGGTTGCGTTTACTCGGGAGGCGGATATGCTGGTCCTGCGAGATCCGGATTGGAGTTTGGTGGAAGTGGTGAAGGGCTAGGCGTTATTCACGCCGATTTGCGCGCACATATCGAGTAGCAGGCAGCGGGGGCATTTGGGGTTCCTCGCGGTGCAGATGGTTTTGCCGAAAGGGACGAGGCGTTCGTTGATCTCGATCCAGTATTCGCGGGGCAGTTTGGCTTCGAGGGCGACCATGGTCGTCTCCGGGGTAGGTGCGGAGACGTAGCCCCAACGGTTGGCGATACGGAAGACGTGGACATCTACCGCAACCGCGGGGATGCCGGAGGAGACGCCGAGGGTGAGGTTGGCGCACTTGGGGCCGACGCCGGCGAGGGAAGTTAGAACCTCGTAGTCGGCGGGGAGACTGCCCTGGAACTCTTCGACGGTTCGGCGGGCGATCTCTTTGATTTGGATGGCCTTGCCGGCGGCGAAGGCGACGGGGTAGATGGTTTTTTCGATCTCTGAGGGGTCTAGATTGGCCAGGTCGGCGGGATCGCGGGCGAGCGCGAAGAGCCGGAGGGCTGCTGGTCCGGAAGTCTCGTCGCGGGTTCGGATAGAGAGGATGCAAGCGACGAGCTGCTCGAAAACCGAGGTGTAGCCGGCGTCGCGAAGGGCAAACATCTCAGCCTTAGGCATCCCTTCGGTGACCTCGCGGAGGCGTTGAAAGGCTTCGTGGATTTCGAAGGGGCGTTTGGACATTTAATAAATAGAAAACCCCGGCTGGAAGCCGGGGTTACCCCTCTAGCAAAAAAGCAAAAGGGGGAGATGCCGCCTGGAAGGCGGCATTACCTTTTAGTTGCCGCCGCCAGGGCGCTGAGGAGCCTCGCGCTTGAGCTCGGCGCCGCCGAGGGCTTTGAGCTTGGCTTTCTGCGGGTCGGTCAGGATCTTGTCGACTTCCGTCTTCATGATTTCCTGGTTCTTCGCCATCAGGGTCGGGAGTTCGGTGCGGTCGACTTCGCCGTTCCGCATCTTCTCCATCAGATTGGTGGTCGCCTCGCGCATCTTGGTGTTGAGATCGGCGATCTTCGTCTTCTGGTCGGCGGTCAGATCGAGAGCGGTCTGAACGTCGGGAAGGTTGACGGCGCCGGCGCCCGCCCACTGGACGCGAAGCTCTTCGAGGCGCTTCTCCTGCTCAGGGGTGAGGATCGCGGAAGTCGTGGCCTTGTCCTCAGCGAGCTGCTTAAGCTGCTCTTCGGGGGTGGGAGGCGTGAAGGCCGGGCGCTGTCCGCCGCCTGCAGCGGCTCCACCGCCACCGCCGCCGTTACCGCCGGCTCCGCCGCCGCCCGGTCGACCGCCGCCCGCGCGGGGCAGAGCGTCGATCTTGGTCTTCTGATCGTCGGTGACCTTCAGTTCGGTCTGAACCTGGGTCGAACGGATGAGCTGGACGAGGCGCTGAGCTCCGCCGCCACCGCGACCGAACTGGCCAAAGCCGCCACCCTGACGGCGGCCGCCGCCACCGCCGCCGCCGCCAGCCTGGGCGAAGGAAACGCTAGCGAGAGCCAGTACGGCCATCGCGATGAACGAGACTTTGAAACGCATAACAAGGGGCAGTACGCAAGCTGGATTCCAAAGTTCACCCAAAAAATCATTAATTTTCTCGGTTTCTGAGTCTTTTGCATGGCCCTACATCATCTGGTAGGGATCGACGTCGATGACGATCGTCACTCCATCGGGCGAGAATCCGGCCAGCGCTTCTTGTATGGGAAGAGGGGAAGCTCCCGGCGCGAGCTTGACAAGGGCGTGGTGCCGCCACCGGTTGGCAGATCGCTCGACCGCACAGGCAACCGGACCGAGAGTTTCGGCATTGGGGACCCGGTGGAGCCGCCGGGCCGCCTCGCTGGCGGCGGCTGTGACGGCATTCCGGTTTTCGCCATGGAGCAGGACGTTGACGAGACGTCGGAACGGCGGATAGCCGGCCTCCTCCCGCTCGGCGCTGAGGTTTTCGAAGTAGCCGACGTAGTCGTGGCGGCGTGCGTGTTCGATGGCCGGGTGGTGGGGGTTGAAGGTTTGGACGACCACGGTTCCGGGCCGCACACCCCGCCCGGCGCGGCCGGCGACCTGGGAAACGAGTTGGTAGGTTCGCTCACCTGCCCGAAAATCGGGCATGTTGAGGGACATATCCGCCGCGATCACACCCACGAGCGTGACGTTCGGGAAGTCCAGACCCTTGGCCACCATTTGGGTGCCCACGAGGATGTTCGTGGCGTTGGCGCGGAAGTCGGCCAATGTCTCTTCGAGCGCGCCCTTGCGGCGGGCAACATCGCGATCCAAGCGGGCGACCTTATAGTCGGGAAACTCCGCGGCGACCGCCTCTTCCACCTTCTCGGTGCCAATGCCGAAAGGAGCAATGCGAATACCCAGGCACTGGGGGCAGGTCTCCGGCGGCGTCTCTTGGTGGCCGCAGTGGTGGCAGCGCAGACGGCGGTCACGACGGTGGAATGCCAGCGATACGGTGCAGTTGGGGCAACCGAACTGGTGGCCGCAGTCTCGGCAGACCAGGAAGGGCGCGTAAGCGCGGCGATTGAGGAAGAGAATCACTTGCTCACCACGCTCCAACGTGCCAATCATTCGCTCGCGGAGGTCGTCGCAAAGGATGCTGGGCTTGCCCGACCGGTAGCCTTCGGTGAGATCACGAATAAAGACCTCGGGCAACTGGGCCGAGGCCGTTCGTTCGGGAAGGCTGAGGAGGGTGAGTTCGTCCTGCTCCGACTCTCGATAGCTCTCGACGCTCGGCGTGGCGGAACCGAGAACGACCGGGCAGCTGTGATGCCGGCCCAGCGCGAGGGCCACGCGCTTGGCGTGGTAGCGGGGAGCGGTCTCCTGCTTATAGGCCTGCTCATGCTCCTCGTCCACCACGACGAGGCCGACATCGGACAGCGGCGCGAAAAGGGCGCTCCGCGCGCCGAGAACAATCGAAATCTCCCCGGCTTGGATCCGGCGCCACGTGGCAAGCCGCTCCGCGTCCGGGAGGTCGGAGTGAAGGATGGCTACGCGGGTGCCGAACCGTTCCCGGAGCCGCGAGATGGCCTGGGCGGCCAGGGCGATTTCTGGGACGACGTAGAGGACTTGGCGGCCGAGTCGGAGCGCTTCGGCGGCGGCGCGAAGATAGACCTCCGTCTTGCCGCTGCCGGTGACGCCGAACAGAAGAAACGGGCGGTTTTCTCGGGTGCGGACAGATTCAGCGACCGCGTCGATGGCGAGCTGTTGGGCCGGGTTCGGAGTGGGGGCGGCGGCGAGGGGAGCGTCCTCGTCGGTTCCCGCACGCTCCAGGAGACCGAGCGTAAGAAGGGCCTTGAGGGTGGCGTCGGTGACGCCGGCCATCGCCTTAATCTCCGGAGCGGTGAGCCCCATGTGCTCCGCCTCCTGCATCTTCATCAGAACCAGGGCCTGCGCGGGCTTCCTCCGGCCCTCCTTATGGAGAAAGGCCTCAACCTGGTCAGCGGCGGTAGTGAGGCGGAGAAGGTCGGGGGTTTTGCGCCGCTCGGCGGCATCGGCAAGGCGAAGCGTGTGCCGGACGAGGCCCACTTTCCGGAGGGCCCTCAGGGCGCGGGCCACCCCAGCTTCGGTCTTCTTGCCCCGAGCCTCTTGGCGGGGCCCCTCTTCTCTTAGGACACGAAGGGTCTCTTTCTCCAGCGGCTTGAGCCCGACGGGTTCCGGACCGGGAATCGCTTCCCAGCAGGCGACCAAACGTTCGCGAACCCCGGGTGGAGTTGCGGCACTGAGGGCAACCGGGAGCGGACAAAGGGTCTCCTCGGCGACCTCCCGGCACATCGCGATAAGAGGCTTCGGTAGGCCGAGACCCTCAACACGGCCGGCGACTTCTTTGACGGCGAAGCCAAGCTGCTCCTCGGTGGTTTGGTAGTCGGCGACAACGAACCCGAGGGCGATGCGGGGGCCAAGGGGGACAAAGACGGCTTCGCCAACGGCAAGTCCGGGAGCGTGCCGATAGGTGTACACCGCCTCGGCGCCGCCGTTGCGCGGATCGAGGGCGACGTCGATGACGCGCAGCGCGGGCATGGGGAGAGGATACTTCGGAGTTGGATAGGTCAGTCCAAAAGCTCGGGGATGGACCGTATGATTCGGTCTGGTATCACCGAACTGCTTGTTGGTAACCCATTTCCAACGTGATCGTGCCAAATCGAATAAATCCCAAGGCGTTGCGGGGCGGCGACTTCCCAAAGTAGGTGGTCACCGACCATCCAGGTTTCTTTGGAGCGAGACTGCAGCGCGGCCATGGCATGGGTATAGGCCCGCTCTTCCGGCTTACCAAATCCCACCTCGCCTTCGATCTGGATGTGATCGAAGAGGCCCGTCAGTCCAAACGTCTGCACTTTAGCTCGCTGGGTATCCGCGTGCCCGTTGGTCACTAGGGCAAGCCGAACCCCGCGTCGTCGGAGCTCCTCAATCGTCGCGATTGCGCCCGGAAAGAGGCGCCCTTCTCCGCTCTCCCGAAGTTCGTGAAATCGACTGGCAAACTGACGTGCCACGTCCGGCTGGCCGATTGAAATGCTTTTGAATACTTCGGTTATGATGAGAACCCTTGCGCCGAGAAGATCGTTCCGCCACTTCGGGTACTGCTCAGGATCGCTCCAGAATGTAAGAAAGGCGGATTCGACTTGGGCGGCTACTTCGGCCGGAATCACGGGTGCGAGTTGCTCCCCAAACTCCTCTGCGACGACGTTGAGGAGACGCTGACGACCTCCAAAGGAAAGGATCGTGTCGTCGAGATCGAAGAGGATAGCCTTCGGCAAATTCCTCATTTCGGGAGAATAGCACGCGCCTCCAGATGAGCCTTCATCTTGATGGAACGGACCGCTGGCGAATGGGAAAGGGAAGCTTGGCCCATCAAGTTTCTTTTGACCTCCTGTATGCTTCTCGCGATGAAAGTTGTCATCGGCGTCGATTCCGGCGGCACCCACACCCGGGCGTTGGCGGTGACCCTCGATGGCGAACGAGTGGGTTACGGGGAGAGCGGCGGTGGGAATCCGGCGCATGATGCGGCGAGCGGCGAGAACGTCCGGGAGGCGATTCGGCTCGCCGCCCAAGAGTGCGGGATCGGGAACGTCGTTCGCGTGGTCGCCGGGATTGCGGGGTTTGACTATCCGGACCAACTGCCTCGGGTAATCGAGGCAACGAACGTCGAGGGATTAACCGCAGAGCGGGTTCATTTGAACGACGCCGAGGTGGCCCACTTTGGGGCGTTTGGCGGCGGCCCCGGGATCGTGACGATTCAAGGGACCGGGTCCATGATCTTCGCGGTTTTGGAGAACGGGCGAAAAGTGAAAAACGCGGAGTTCATGCATTACGCCCGCGGCGGGGCGGTGAATGTGGGAATCGATGGGATCCACGCGTTGCTGAATCAACAGATGGCGTGGCGGGACGAGGAGCTCATTCAGGCGGCTTTCGCCCTTTGGGAAGTCGACTCGATCGACGCTCTCCGAGAAGCGCTGAGCCACCAACGAGACTTGGAAACCAAGGAGCGGAGCCGACGGCATGGGGAATTTGCGCGGGCCGTTACGGCGTCGGCGGCGAAACCGGGGCGGCTCCACTCCATCGGTGTCGTAGGCAAAGCGGGCCGGGAGATCGCGACGGGCATTCGGCTGCTGGGGAGCCTGTTTGAATCCGAGGAGGTGCCCGTGGCCCCGATCGGAGCCTGCGTACGGAGCGCGGCCATGCGGAAAAGCGTCGAACGATGGGTAGGAGCGGCGCGGGACAAACGGTACGTCTTTTGCGAGCCCCAGCATCCGCCGGTGGTCGGAGCGGTGTTGATGGCGCTACGGGCAGAAGGCGTTGCGAAGGCCGCCCTACTTATAGAGGGCGCATCCTGGGTGGTGGGCGCCGGGAAGGTAACCGAGGCTCATCAGGAACTCGTTGACGATCTCCCCGCCGGTGAACCGGAAGGTGCTCTTAAAGAGCTTCACCCACGCGTCTTTGGGCATCGGATGATTCGAGTCGATCCACGCGGCAAATGAGCCGTGCGTTTTTCGGAGCTCTTGAACAACCTTCGCGTTGTGGATGGCCGCGGCGACTTTGAGCCGGTTGCGGATGATGCCCGGATCACCGAGCAGCCGGGCAACATCCTCTTCCCCGTAGGCCGCGACCTTGTCGACGTCGAAACCGTCGTACGCTTTCTGAAAGCCTTCCCGCTTCTTCAGCACCGTTTCCCAAGAGAGGCCTGCCTGATTGATCTCCAGAATAAGCCGCTCAAAGAGCACCTTTTCGTCCGCGGAGTGGACGCCGTACTCCGTGTCGTGGTACGCGCGGTGCAACGGGTGGGCCTTCTCGGTCAGCACGTACTCGCAGTAGGTCACAAGGCAATTGTGGCGTAGACGTCCTTCGAGCGGTAAGCGGTTTAAGATATAGGCATGTCTATGCTTGCTGTACTGATCCTCACGCAACTCACCATCAGGGGACAAGACCTCCGGGGGATCGCTAGCTGTCCCGTCGATCACGTCCAAGATTTGCGGCGGATGGGGACAGTTCTTACGCATCACCGTATCGGATGGGTCGTGATGGGGTCCAGAGGGTGCGGCCTCTTCGTGTCCGCGGGCGAGGCATCCCTCGCGCAAACGTGGATCCGGGGTGATCGCTCAATGCCTGTAAAGTGGCTCACGCCTCGCCCGTGGCCCGCCGATGGCAAACCGATAAGTCTGAAAAGGACGAAACCCCAAGCTCAGGATCGTGCAAAGGGGCTCAAGCCCCACCGATAGCTTTCAAAAGTTAGTGAAACTTCGTCATAATGAATGTGGGATGAGCACCCTCGCGCCTTCCAAGATTACGATCGATACCGTTGCCGACAAGGTTTACGCCGGGGAGCGGATCACGACGGAGGACGCGCTGTTCCTTTTTCACCATCCCAACCCGCTGGACCTGGCCACCCTCGCCAACTTTCAGCGGCAGCGCAAGGTACCGGGGAACACCGTCACCTATGTGATCGGCCGAATTCTGAACTACACCAACGTCTGTTGGGTCCGGTGCAAGTTCTGCGCGTTCTATCGCACGCCGAACCACCCCGAGGGGTACCTCCACTCCGATGAGGCGATTCTGGAGAAGGTCCAAGACACCGTGGACAAAGGCGGCGTCGAGATCCTCTTCCAGGGCGGCCTAAACCCGAAACTGAAGATCGACTACTACGAAGGCATCTTCAGCAAGATCAAATCGCAGTTCCCAGACGTCATCCTGCACGCCCTCTCGCCGGCGGAGATCATCTACATCGCCCACATCTCGAGGCTCTCCCTGCGCGACACGCTGGGTCGCCTAAAGGCAGCGGGGCTGCACTCGATCCCGGGCGCCGGCGGCGAGATCCTGGTGGACCGAGTCCGCAAGATCATCGCGCCATACAAGGACACCACCGAGGAGTGGCTGGAGTGCATGCGCGTGGCGACCGAACTTGGGCTCCGCTCCACAGCGAGCATGATGTTTGGCCACGTCGAGACCCTGGAAGACCGCGTCGAGCATCTTTCGCGGATCCGCGACCTGCAGGACGAATGCAACCCGTTCCGCGCCTTCGTCACCTGGAACTTCCAACCGGAAGAGACGGGCTTGCAGATCCCCCGCAAGGCGAGCGGACTGGACTACCTCCGCACCGTAGCCGTCTCGCGCATCTTCCTCGACAACTTCGAGAACCTGCAGCTTTCGATCCTCACCCAGGGACCAAAGATCGCCCAAATGGGTCTGAAGTACGGAGCGAACGACTTCGGCTCGGTGATGATCGAGGAGAACGTGGTGAGCGCGGCCGGAAACAAATTCATCCTGTCCGCCGAAGAGTTCGAGCGGCTCATCGTCGGCGCCGGCTACGAACCAGCGCGACGCAATACGCGGTACGAACGGGTTTAAGAAAACCATTAGGCTTTAGGCTTGATGCCTAAAGCCTAAAGCCTAATGCTTAATGTCTAACGTCCCTCACCGCTTCCGGTGTACGTTCAGCCCAAACGGGATTCCGCCGAGACCACGGCCGTTCGCGGTGGTCCAGTAGGTGGACGTTTGCAGACGGACCGAGGCGAGAACCTGGGTGGCCGTGGCGCCGGTGGCCGTATCCGTCGTATAGATCCCGTTGACCGAATCGGTGGGAGACTGCACCACAAAGCTGATTCGCGAGCCGTCGCCGTTAAACGAAGGACCGCGAACCGAGGCAGTAGGGATCGGGTCGAGGGTGGTGACGACGCCGGTCGCGACGTCGCACAAGGCCAAGCGGAACCGGTCGGTGACGCCGACCTGCTGCGCGAAGACGATCTTGGTGCCGTCTTTGCTGAACTGCGGGTCAGCCTCGTCAAGCGTGTTGTTCGTCATCCGGTGAGACGACGACTCGGTGAACTTGCGAATGTAGATGTCCGGGAGGGAGCCACCGGCGGGATAGCTGCTGTAAACGACCCGGTCACCGGCTGCGCTGAGCGAGGCGTCGAGCGCGTTGTCCAGCTTCGTCGGAGCCGATCCGGTGGCGGTGGGGCAGGAGTAGAGGCCCTGGGTTCCGCCCGCGCTCACCGCGGCGATGAAGACGATCCGCGTGCCGTCTCGCGAAACTTGAACGCTGTCGATCTCGCCGTAGTTGGCCGCCACGATGGTGGTGGCGCCGGTGAGCGAAATGCTGGTGTTGCGGTAGATGCCGTACTTGGTCGAACCGATGGGTTGGAACGCGAAGACGATCTGGTTCGCGGCGGA
>FTBF01000101.1_pt1 | contig 51837 bp, 43 predicted proteins | sample 1639301 | NCBI WGS metagenome assembly FTBF01 (sample SAMEA3914864, study PRJEB12502) | metagenome | biome: forest; material: soil | place: USA | collected 2012-03-12 | depth 0.3 m
GCTCGGCCTCGACCGGCTCCGCGCCGCCGAGAACCGGGCCGCCGATGCCCGCCGGTCCGCAAGCGCCGAAGCAAAGACCCTCGAAGGAACCGTGGGCGACGAGTCGGCGATCCGCGTGGCGTTTCGAGAAGCCGAAGAAGCCGTAAAAGCCGCCCATGCCCGAGTCATTCAAGCGGAAGCCGATCTAAACCGTTCGAAATCCGGCCTCGAGGATGCCGAAAAAGCGGGACGCGCCGCAGATCGGTATCTCAACCTCGTCTCCCGGGCCGCGGCATCGGAGGAAGCGCTGCGCCAAGCCAAGGCGGCGGCAAAGACCGCTCAGGCGGCCGCCAAGGCCGCCCGCGCCGAAGCCGCCGAGTTCGCCGGCCTCGCCAACGATATCGCGCGGTACGAGGAGCTACGCACCCTCATCCCCGTCGTCGAATCGGGCGCCCAGGCCCTCGCCGAAGCCGAATCGCTCGATCCCGCCGGTACCGAATCTGCCTCGGAACTCAAGACGAAATTGGAGACCCTGCAAAAGGACTGGCAAGTCCGCCGAGACACCCTCCTAGCCGCCCGCGCTGCCGCCCAACAAGCCGTTCGCTCCGCCGAGGCCGCCATTCGAGAAACGAAACCGGGCGAAGCGGGCGGCAACTGCCCCGTCTGCGGCCGCCCGCTTGGCGAAGAGGCCCACGACTGGAGAAAAGAGTTGGAGACCCGGCTCCACGCCGCCAACGAAGAGCTTCGAAAAGCGACCGAATCCGCCAACGAACCGCCCCCCGCGGAACTCGCGACCCTTCCAAACCGCATTCGCGGCGCCGACCGGCGGGCGGAGGCCCTCCAAAAGCTCCAGGCCCATCCTGCGGGTCTGGAAGACCTTCGCTCCCAGTTCACCGCTCTCGGGGCCGTCGCCTTCCGCGCCCAGGCGCTCGCCGGAGCGGATCGTCGTCTCCGCGATGCGGAGACCATGCTCGAAAAGGCGATCGAAGACGAGAAACGCGCCGTCGAGGTCGCCCGAACCACCGCCGAGGCCTTGGCCGAAACTGGAATGGCCGACGAGAACGCCGCTCGAAAGGCCCTGGCAGAGGCTGTAGCCGTAAAAACCTCCGCGCTCGGCTCCGAGGCCGCCCTGAATACCGCCATCACCACCGCCAAAACCGCCGAAGCGGCGCTAAAAAACGCCGAAGCCCGCCTCCAAGAAGCACAGAACCGCCGCTCCTCGCTGCAATCCGCGCGACACACCGAACTTCTAAACGGCGCCGTGGCCGCCGAAATGCGGAGCCTCCGAACCTCCCTGAACAGCGCTCTCCGCCCCGATCTCGAAGCGCGGGGAGGGGAACTGCTGGAGCGCATGACCGCCGGCCGCTACCGTAGTCTCCGTCTCGGGGCCGATTTTGAGCCGACCCTCGTCGACGAAGAAAGCGATCGCCCCGTTCTCTCCGGCGGAGAAGAGGACGTCGTCGCCCTCGCCTTGCGGCTGGCCCTCGCCGAACTGGTTCAAGACCGGCAAGGCCATTCGCTGACCCTCCTGATGCTGGACGAAGCCTTCGGGGCTCTCGACACCGAACGGCGCCAAAGCCTGATCGACGTCCTCACCGGCCTTCGCGATCGCTATGAACAGGTGATCGTCGTAACCCATATCGAAGACGTCGCCCAGGTTGCAGATCGGGTCCTACGGGTCGAGCGAGACGCCACCGGTGCCGCGCGGGTAACCGAAGCTTAATACCGGGATCGAAAACGACCCTGTCTTGCGTAAGGGTAAAAGGCGTTATTCCGCCTCCCTTTGCTTAGGACCATGCACTCTATCCCGTACCTTCTTCGGCCCGCGGCGATTGCCGTCACGGCCTTTGCGCTTTTAGGGGCGCAAGTCGTCGCTCCAAACCATGCGAACTGGAAGCTTGCCGAACGCTATTCCGCCCAGTCGCTGACCCCTTACTTCTACAGCACCGGCCTTACCCCGAGCTGGATCAACAAGGGCGATACCTTCTGGTACTCGTGGAGAGCCAGCGATGGCATCCACTTCTGGCGGGTGGACGCGAAGTCGAAGAAGAAAGAGCCCCTATTCGATACCGCCCGCATGGCCGCCCTCCTCTCGGAAGCCAGCAAGCGACCGTACGACAACACGAACCTCCCGATTACCACGGTGACGTTCGACGAGAAGAACGACAAGCTCATCCGCTTCACCGTCGACCGGGTTCGGTACGAGTACGACGCGGACAAAGACACCCTCAAAAACCTCGGCGCCGCGACCGGCCGCGAGGATCTACCCACGCCCCCGCCCGGAGGGCGAGGTGGCCGCGGAGGCGGCGGCGGTGGCGGTTTTGGGGGCCAACTCGGCGCCAACCGCGATTTCCGCAACTACGCGCCCGACAAGAAGAGCTACGTCTACGCCCAGAACTACAACCTCTATCTGGTCGAAGTCGTCGGCGACAAAGAGAAGCCGCCGGTGCAGATCACCAAGGACGGCGAACGCTATCACAGCTTCGGCAGCCGTCAGGAGCAGGACGAACGGGCCGAAAGAGCCCGCCTAACTGGCCAAACGATGGGCGGCGCTGGCCGAGGCCAGCAGCTTGGCGACGACCTGACCGGCGACACCACGCCCACCGTGCCGGACGATCGGGTGCGGGCCAACGTCACCTGGTCGGAGGATTCGAAGCGATTCTTCGTAAGCCGGGGAGACGAGCGGAAGGTGAAGGACCTGTACCTCGTCAACTCGCTCACCGAGCCTCGGCCCAGCCTCCTCACCTACCGGTACGACATGCCCGGAGAGGTCGACGTGACGATCAATGAGCTTTGGGGCTATAACGTCGCGACCAAGCACATCGACCGAATCCCCGTCGAGAAGTACAAAGACCAGACCATCAGCAACGTCCACTTCCAAGAGAAGGTCTCCGACAAGCTCCGCTTCACCCGCCGGGACCGCCTTCAGCGGAACCTCGAGTTCTGCGAACTGGATCTCACCACCAACAAGGTCACGCCCCTCATCACCGAGTCGGTCGTAAACGCCTCGCTTGAGGTCCGGCCGGTGCGCTACGTGAAGCCGGGCGGCGACATGCTCTGGTGGTCGGAGCGATCCGGCTGGGGCCACTACTACCTTTACAGCAACGACGGGAAGCTCAAGAACATCGTCGACTCCGGCCCCTTCCGCGCGACCGCCATCACCGCCGTCGACGATAAGAACCTCTGGTTCACCGCCGTCGGCCGGGAGCCGGGCGAGAACCCGTACTACCACCACCTCTATCGAATCGGCCTGGACGGCAAAGGCATCACCCTGCTCGACCCGGGCGACGCCGACCACACCTCCGCCATCTCGGACGATCACAAGTTCGTCGTCGACGTTCGTTCCCGAACCGACCTTGAGACTCAGGCAACTCTCCGCGACGACGACGGCAAACCCCTCGTCGAGCTCGAAAAGACCGAGCTCGATCGGCTTAAGGAGATCGGCTGGGCCATGCCGGAGACCTTCAAAGTCAAGGCGGCCGATGGTGTCACCGACCTCTGGGGCAACATGTGGAAGCCGATGGACTTCGACCCCAAGAAGAAGTACCCGATCATCACCTACGTCTATCCGGGACCTCAGACGGAAGCCGTGAGTACCGCTTTCGGCCCCGCCTCTGGCAACGCCCGTCTCGCCCAGCTCGGCTTCATCGTAATCTCGATGGGCAACCGCGGCGGTAACCCCGACCGGTCGAACGCCTACCAGAACTACGGCTACTTCAACATGCGAGACTACGGTCTCGCTGATAAGAAGATCGGCATCGAGCAACTCGCCGCCCGCTACCCCTGGATCGACCTCGACCGGGTCGGCATCTGGGGCCACTCCGGCGGCGGCTTCATGACCGCGGCGGCCATGATGCTGCCTCCGTACAACACTTTCTTCAAGGCCGGCTGGTCCGAATCGGGCAACCACGACAACAACGTCTACAACCAGAACTGGGCCGAGCAATACCACGGCCTCCGAGAGGCTCCGGCGGGCAGCGGCACGGCGGCAACCGGCGCGGCAAAGACGACCCCGGACGACGACTTCACCCCAACCTTCCCCGACACCCCCCAGTTCATCGGCGGAGACGGTGGGGCGACCAAGTTCCAGATCAAAGTCCCAACCAACGCCGAACTCGCCGCCAACTTGAAGGGCAACCTGATGCTGGTCCACGGCGACATGGACGACAACGTCCACTACGCCGGCACGGTGCGCTTGATGAACGCCCTAATGCGGGCCAACAAACGCTTCGACTACATCAGCGTCCCCGGCAAACCCCACGCCTACGGCGACCTCACCACCTACGTAACAAATCGCATGTACGAGTTCTTCGCCGAACACCTCCTAGGAGATCGCTACGGCATCGGCGGATCAGACATGGGCGACCACAACTAAATAAACTCCTACAAACCTCTGTCAGAACCCCCTCGCCCCTCCGGGGGAGAGGGGCAGGGGTGAGGGGCGAGAGCGCTTCGAAACCGCCTCTAATCTTGGAAAAGGGGGTGCCACAGGTCATGGAGGAAGCACCGTGCCCCCGTGCCCCGTGGAGAGCATAACGGTTCCCAGACCCGGAAGGTCGTGCACGAAACATCCCCAACCGGCCTAGGCTCGAAGAACGATCCCCGCCAACTCCCCGACCGATAACCCCGCATCCAAATGAACCGCGAATTCAGCCCCGCGAAGAACCTCGCACCGCTCAATCTGCTGGAACGCCCAACTCCCCACCCCATCCCCCCTCTCCATTAACCGCTGGTTAACAACCGCAGAAGCCGCGACCAACGTAAAGTGCCGCGTCGGCGCAATCGCCTCAAATCCCCGACGAATCGTCTCGAAGTTCTCCCGACCGGTCAATGTCATCGGCACGACCAACGAACGCCCGTACGCCCGAACCAACGCCCGAGCCGTCTCAACGACAAGCGGCGCCCAAGCCGCCAGATCCTGAAAGTCCCCCCGCGGCTCCGGACAGACCCGCCAAAGCATCGCTCCAACCTCCTCCGGATCGAACAACATCCAATCCGGGCGTTGTCGCAAAAGCTCGTTCGCCAACGTCGTCTTCCCGACACCGAACGCGCCGTTGAGCATCACAATCTCGGTCATGGGTTTCGCGCGCTAACCTGGCTGCCACGGGGCATGGGGGATGAATCGTGCCCCCGTGCCCCGTGGAGAGCGTAAACGTTCACGATCAACCCTACGCCGGCGGCTGAACTTCCGCTGCCTCTTCCTGAAGCGTCTTGCCCATCGGCATGTGCAAAACCTCTTCCGCCCGCCAACAAGCGGCGGCATGGTCCGGCTCGATCGAAATCAACCCAGGCTCCTCCTCGCACTTCGTGAAACGCAGAGGACACCGAGGGGCAAATGCGCAGCCGCGGGGAAGGGTGGCGAAGTCCGGCGGCTGCCCGCCGATCGCCTCCAGATGGGTCATACCCGCCCGGGGAAGCGCGTTGAGCAACGCTCGCGTGTATGGCATGGCCGCCGTCTTAAGAACCTTATGCGAGGGCCCAATCTCGACGACCCGCCCCGCATAAAACACCGCGATCCGCTCGGAAACCGCAGCGATGGCGCCGATGTCGTGAGACACCAGCATAACCGCGACCCCCGTCGTTTCCTGCAACTCCCGCAGGAGACGAAGAATCTGCGCCTGCAACGTCACGTCCAACGCGGTCGTCGGCTCGTCCGCGATCAGAACCTTGGGCTGACAAGCGAAGGCGATCGCGATAACGACCCGCTGACGCTGGCCGCCGCTCATCTGATGCGGATACTTCCGCGTGCTGGCCTCCGGCGCGGGCACGCCGACCTTTTCCAACATCTTAATCGCCTCCTCCGCCGCCTGCGACTTATTCATCCCGCGATGAAGCCGAAGCGCCTCCGCAATCTGTTCCCCCACCCGCATCATCGGGTTGAGACTGGTGAACGGGTCCTGCATAACCAGCGCGATCCCGTCGCCCCGAATCTCCTGCAGCTCTCGCTCCTTGAGGCCAACCAATTCCTGGCCGTCCAACTTAATCGAGCCCTTCGTAATCCGCCCCGGCTTCTGGAGCATCCCCATGATCGCAAATCCGGTCTGCGACTTCCCGCACCCCGATTCACCGACCACCCCAAGCGTCTTCCCCGCCTCAAGATCGAACGACACGCCCCGCAGGATCTCAACGGACCCAAAGGAGACGTGCACATCGCGCACTTCAAGGACGGCCACGCAACGATTATACAGGCCATACGAAGAAACATCAGAACCCCTCTCCCCCCAAACGAATCCTTGGAATGAGAGGGGCAGGGGTGAAGGGCGAGAGCCCCCCAATGAGCAGTAGAAAAGAAGCGCCTAGTGATGGTGCCCCTTGGAGCGAGGTACGAGCGGAAGGGGGAACCGAGGGGGAGGGGGTTCCGGGTGAACTCCAAACAGAACCCAACCCAGAGCTTGAGGTGATCGCTATGAGGCAGGGGTGAGGGGCGACAACCTAACGAATTTCAAACAGCCTTAGCCGCGGGATGCGCTCGTGCCCGCGTACCGCGTTTGGGCAAGCCGAAAGTCTGCGTCTGGCCGTAGCCGCAGGATGGTTCGTGCTTGTCCTTACCCACAACTTTGGAAACTCTTGAAGCGGCTTGTAGGCTCAAACGTGGCCCTTTTGACGGTTCTTCGGAAGAAACAAACCACGATCAACCCGAACCACGGAGTGGTTCTTGCCCCTAGCCCGGGGGTAGCACCCCGGGAAAAACCGCAAACCACCAACGCAACCCCGGAGTGGGTTGTTGACATCGGGTCCGAAAACGTCCCTGCCGAATCCAACCAGATGTGTACGAGGACAAAATGGTTCGTGCCTGCACGAGAGCCTAAAAAGATTTACGACAGGCTCCCGCCGTGAACCTAAATGAACGGGCTCGACCCAAACGCCGAATAGACTAACCCCAATGCTCAATCCGCCCGCCATCCTCGGCCTCGCCTTCGCGGGCCTCCTCGCCTCCGCGCTTGGTCTCACCACCTTCCGCAACCCTCTTGCCCACGGCGCCGACCCCTGCCTCGTCTACTACAAAGGCTGGTACTACCTCTCCGTCACCACCGGGCAAGACGTCAAAATCCGGAAGGCCCGCCACCTCGGCGATCTGGCCACCGCCGAGGCAGTAACGGTCTATCACAGCGACGATCCCGCGCAGAACCACAACGTTTGGGCGCCCGAATTCCACCGCTTCGACCGCAAGTGGTACCTCTACGTGACCGGAGGCAACGGCGCCGAGCCCAGCCACCGTATGTGGGTCGCCGAAGGTGAAGGCGACACGCCGATGGGACCCTACAAGTTCAAAGCCAAACTGCTGACCGACCCCAAGGACGAGTTCTACGCCATCGACGGCCACCCCTTCCGAACGAAGGACGGCCGGATGTTCTTCGTCTGGTGTGGCCGGCCGAGCATCACCGGTCAAGGACTCTACATCTCCAAGATGAGCAACCCGTGGACCCTCGAAGGGCCGCGGACCTCTCTTCTCGTCGATGGCTTCGGCTGCTCCGTCGTCCGTGAAGGACCGGAGACCCTCCAGCGGAACGGCAAGGTCTTCCTCACCTATTCCGCCTGCAGCGCCGACACCCCGGACTACCGGATCGGGATGACCATCGCGGACGCGAAGGCAGACCTCGTGGACGCCTCCGCCTGGAAGCAATCCCCCAACCCTATCTTTGAACGAAACGACGAGGCCGGCGTTTATGGCCCTGGCCACCACTTCTTCTTCCGTTCTCCGGACGGAAAGGAAGACTGGATCGCCTACCACGCCAAACCGTCCACCAAGGTCGGCTACGCCGACCGGACCACTCGTGCCCAAAAGATCGACTGGAAAGAAGGACTTCCCCTCCTCGGAAAACCTCTGTCCACCGATACGGACGTCCCAACCCCATCCGGTGAGAAATAAAATTACCCGGATAATATTGACTATCATAATATTATCCGGGTAATAATGTCTCATGGCTTATCGAAACCTTGCCGAAGGGCTTGAAACACGTTGCGCGGCATTCGACGGAAATCGCTTGATCGCGGAAGGAGCGGCGGGGGGAGTCGCTCTGCAGGTCAAAGCGCTCATCGCGAGCAAGCCGGACGCCTCGATTCTCATCTTCGACGACGCGACGAGTCTCCCGGTAGAAATCGACTTCGAGGGCTCGGACCAAGACGTTCTCGCCTGGATCGCCTCTTGGGCGGTCAAGCCCGCCGAACCGTCGACCGGTCCCGGCCGCCCCAAACTGGGCGTAACCGCCCGTGAAGTCACCCTCCTCCCCCGCCAATGGGAATGGCTCGCCGAACAACCCGGCGGCGCCTCCGTCGCCCTCCGAAAACTCGTTGACGAAGCAAGAAAAGCCAACGCCGGCAAAGACGCCGCCCGACTAGCTCAAGAATCCGCCTACCGATTCGTCGTTACGATGGCAGGCGACCTAGCCGGATTCGAAGAAGCCTCAAGAGCCCTGTTCGCCAATGATGGAGAGCGGTTTGAGGCGATGACGGAAGCCTGGCCCACCGACGTAAGGGATCGCGCCAGGAGCCTCGCGGCCCGAGCAATCGGGTAGTGGGCAAGTAAAAGAAGTTCGCGCTCCACTTAAACAAGGGAACGCGGAGCGTGTAGCCGGAGGCGCCAGCCTTCGGGCAGCCCCTCCGATCTGCCCTAACTTGCGCCCGCCTCCAGACCACCCATCAAATGGGCGCGAATTGCCTTGCGGTAATAATACACCGTATGTCGGTCAATTTTAGTGACGACTAGGCCTAAAGGCCCATCGAAATATTTAATGCATAAACATTGCTAAATACTCCGAGATTTCACCGAGAAAAAACCGATTTTTGAACCTAAAACCCTCCGCGTAAAAAATCGCTTTGAACCTAAGCCCCAAACAAGATAGTGGAAGAAACGAACCTAATTCCGCGAATTCATACCATCCCAAAAGGGAAGCCGGGGGAGCCTCATAATGAAAGCATGATTCTCGCCCATCTCCGGTGGCCCGAAGTCGAGGCCCTCGACCGGGAGACGACCGTCCTGATCCCGACCGGGTCGATCGAGCAGCACGGGCCGCATCTCCCGCTGGAGACAGACACACGAATCGTGACCGCGATCGCGGAAGCCGTAGAGAAAAAAACCGATGTCCTCCTGGTCCCCACCATCTGGCTCGGCTGCAGCGCCCACCACCTCGGCTTCGCCGGAAGCCTCACCGCCTCGTTCCCCGGCTACCACCAGAACCTGGAAGGCGTCATTCGCAGCATGATCCACCACGGCTTCCGGCGGTTCTATCTCCTGAACGGCCACGGCGGAAACACCTCGCCCAACGATCTCCTTCTCCGCACCCTCAAAGCCGAGTTCCCCAACCTTGCCCTCGGCGGCTCGAACTACTATGCGTTCGCGGAGGCCGCGGTGAGAGAGGCCATGACCGGGCCGCAAAAGACGCTTCGCCATGCCGATGAGGCCGAAGCCTCGCTGATGCTCCATCTCGCCCCAAATCTGGTCCGCATGGACCTCGCCTACGACGACGGCCTGGAGCCCGATCCTCCCGTTAAGGGACTGGTCGAACCGTTCAACGCCCTCACCGAAAAAGGCGCCCTTGGCTTCCCCTCCTATGCGACGGCCGAGAAGGGAACAGCCATCTTCGAGGCGGCCGTGACGGGCGTCGTTGCCGAATTGGAGGCCTTTCGGACCTACGTCCTGCGCGGAAGAGGCTCGGCTTAGGCTATCCTCCCCTTCATGCGACGTGTGTCCCTCGCTCTCGGTCTGATCGCCCTCGCCTCCGCGGCCATGGGACAATCCCAGTCGGCCTCCGCCGGCGTTTCGGTGAACGCTTACTACCTCACCCAGTCGAAGCTGAAAGATGTGTTTGGCAATCCGGCAATCACCTACGGCCTGAACCTCGCCGGCCTGACACGGCCCCAGGCGAATCATCCCACCTTCGCCTACAATCCAATCACCGCGACCAAGGACAACAGCAAGTTCTTCCTCCTGCCCGTGACCATCGGTTACGAAACTCAGTTCGCCGATCGCGGTTCGAAAGTGGTGCCCTACATTCGGGAAGAGGTCGGCTACGCCTATTACGACGTGGCGATTCATAACAACGGCATCGATGAGAGCTTCAAGGCCGGCGGCTATGTCGCTGCGGTCGAAGCCGGACTCGTGTTGAACAAGTCGATCGGTCTAAAGGCCCGCTACAACCTTTTCCAGGATCGATTCGGCATCAACCTGTCCGGTCTGGAACTCGGTCTCGTCTATAACTTCGCGAGCTTCTAACCGCCCGCGACTTATGGATCCTGAACTTCGCGACCGTCTCCATCGTCTGCCGGACGTCCGACTCTTCGGCCCGGTAGACGATCCCATGCTCACCACCTTCCTCGCCAGCTTTGGCGAAGCCTGTCTGGCCGGCAAGGACCCGGTCGTCGAACTGATGACCTCGGGCGGCGTGGCGGACGTCGGATACCGAATCGCGGAGGAGGTCCGGATGGCCGAGCGATCCTTTGGTATCAAGCCGATTTTCCTCGGCAAAACCTCGGTCTTCTCCGCGGGCGTAACCATCATGAGCGGGTTCCCCGCAGAACGTCGTTTCCTGGCGAGCAACACCACGCTCCTGATCCACGAGCGGCGCACCGACAAACAAGTCCACATCACCGGCCAACTCGGAGCAAGCATCCGCGTGGCGCGCGAACTGGTAGCGGAGCTTGAGGCGGGCCTGAGAATCCAGAGCGAGGGATTTGCCCACCTCATCGAAGGCACGGATGTGTCTTACGAGGAAGTGTTGGAGCGCGCAGCAACCGGTTGGTACGTCACCGCCCAGGAAGCAGTCAACCGGCGTCTGGTTGCAGGGCTGCTGTAGTCTCAACCATCTAGGTCCCCTCTCCGCCACATGGCGGCGTTGCAATAAGGGCCGTCCTACATCCGGTAGACCGGTAGAGGTCAGGGCACGGGGTCGCGTGATCCGCCCATTTCTGCGCGGAAAAATGGCTATTTTCCGAACGAATTTAAATCGGGTGCAAGCCACTAACGCTTCCCTCGAATATGTTTCTATTGGTCGCCAATCCAAACCATGTTCTGATTTAGTGTTCGAGAGATGACGACAAAAGGACCGATTCGGAGAGCGTTTGAGTTAAACAGCTAGAGGATTTTAAGTATCGCACTCTATCGAGTCATAAGGGGAAAAGGCCTCATGATTCCACTTGGTTCATGCTTTCGAACGATAGCGGAGAGCACGTTAAGATATCAAACATCCGGGCATGTTTGACTGGAAAACCTCCACAAAAAACCGTTTGGTTTTCCGGGGAAAGCGGCATATATTGACCGCGATCCGATATGCAATGTGGCGTTCGGTCAATTAAAAAATCCACGGGGTATTGCCAATGGTTATCCGTCGTAACGCTTTCACGCTTATCGAACTTCTCGTCGTTATCGCGATCATCGCGATTCTTGCTGCGATTCTTTTCCCGGTGTTTGCCCAGGCCAAAGAGGCCGCCAAAAAGACCCAGTGCATCAGTAACACCAAGCAGACTGCGCTTGGAGGTCTCATGTATGCCGGTGACTTTGATGACACCCTCCCCCGACATGACAACAACGGCTCTTGTGGCTATGGGGAAGTGCCTTGCAACACGCCGGACTGGGGCGATTTCACCTTCCCGGCCGGTGGCACGGCAAAGGACGGTGAGAGCGTCATGTACTTTGGCGCCCTCCAGCCCTACATCAAGAACGTCGACATCTCAATCTGCCCTAGCATTGGGCGAACCAACTGGTCGGGCGTCTTTGCCACCGCCGCTCTGTCCGGCGTAACCCCTCCGGCCGGCGGCTATAAGAAGTCGGACGAGGCCTACTATTACAACACAATGGGCCAGATGGCCATCAACATGATGGTGATCGATTACGGCGCGCCGACGAGCGCGACGAACAACCGGGCGGGGGCGCCAAAGGGTCGGCTCGGGGCGGTTGCGCGGCCGGCGGAAGTCATCATGTTCGCGGCGGAGAGCTCTTGGGACTGGGGTCCCTCTGTCACCAACGGCTTGGGAAATGGCGCGGTGTGGCCGTCTTGGGCCAACGCGAGCTGCTGGTCCAGCACGGCGGAAGGATGGACGCGCTACGTGCACAACGGTAAGAGTGGCGCCTATACCGGTACGGTCGCCGACAACGTGACAAAGAACCCGAACTTCCAGGGATGGGCCTCCTTTGGCTTCCTCGACGGCCATGCGAAGGCCATGAAGTACACCCAAGCCGAAGAGTGTGTGGCGGTTCCGGGTGGCGGAACGTGGCGCGGGTATCCCAACTACTATCCGAAGTGGGTTCCGGAGATCTGATCGGACCGGATGCGGCCCAGCTTAAAAGGCTGGGCCGCTTCCAAATTCGAAAGTCATGAGAACTTGGATTCTAATTTTGGGGACCGCCCTTACTCTGTTTGCGTTGGCCGGTTGTCACTCTGAGCAGACCACGACGGACGACGTGAAGACGGCATCTGCCCATATCGCGCCGGCCACCGCCCCGGGCGACCCTCCTCCCGATGCACCAAGAAAAGGACCGAAAGGCGTTGGGGCTCCGTAGCAAAGCTTTCGCCGGCGTGGCACTGGCCTCGCTGGCTGGCGCCTGGTATGCCTTCTCTCCGCCAGGCTCGAGTCTGGACCGTGACCTCCTAGAGGTTGCCCGGGCCGGAGATCTCGAGAAGGTTCAAGCCGATCTCAAAGCGGGCGCAAGCACAAAGTACGTGCTTGGCCAGTCCCGCTTTGAGGGCTGGACAGCCGAGTCGCCCAACCCTGAGCTGGGCTACACCGCCCTCCACTACGCGGCGATCTCGAACCACCCGGAAGTCGCGGAGGCGCTCATCAAGGCGGGAGCGGATGTCAATGCGAAGACTTCGCTAGGAAATACCCCGCTCATGCTGGCGGTGGGGCAGCTTGATTTGGCCACGGCGAAGACCTTGATTGCGCACGGGGCGAAGAAGGAGATCGCGAACAATGATGGGAAGACGGCTTCCAACTTTGCGCAGAAACGTAGCATGAACGACAAGGCGAGGGCTTTGGCGGCGATGGTGAATTAATATCCACTTACGATTGACGAAATCGGAAATCACTTTGCGTATTTCCCTCGATAAGTTTAGTTCTACCTATGAATAATCTACGGCCAGCTATTTTGGGAAGGAAGAGTTGGGGCAGAAACTTTGATCTATCAAAGTTTCGATAAGCGCTAAGTTTGCTCGGTTCAACCGACTTTTTTCGTCATTTTTTCCGACCAGCCTGCTGGCGTACTTGTCGCTATCGCGCAAGGTCGAAATTTGACCGTAGCCGGATTCAAATGGAGTACAGATGGACTGCTTCTGATCGCGGAAGAACGATATTGCCGATTCCGCTACTAAGGCCCAAAAGGGAGGTTGGCAATATTAAGATTTGATCGCATATTGGAATTCGGACGTGGGCAACGGCCGGGGGTCGTGTTCCACACCTAGGAGTTCCCTATGAATCATCGTCTTCGAGCCTTTACTCTTATCGAATTGCTCGTCGTGATCGCCATTATCGCCATCCTGGCGGCGATCCTCTTCCCGGTCTTTGCCCAGGCTAAGCAGGCGGCAAAGAAGACGCAGGCGCTCAGCAATACCAAGCAGATGGCGCTGGCCGGGCTGATGTACGCGGGCGACCAGGACGACGTTTTGCCGCGCCACGACAACAACGGATCGTGCGCCTACGGCGAATCACCCTGTGACTACCCCGACTGGGGGGACTTCCGCAGCCCAACGAAGGGGGGCGATAAGGACGTCATGTACTTTGGCGTCGTTTTCCCGTACGTCAAGAACGAGGGAATTTCGGTCTCCCCGGGCATTGGACCGACCAACTGGTCGTCCGTCATGAACAGCCCCGGAACCTACGGCATTACACCGGCTACGGGCGGCTACAAGAAGGCCGATGAGGCTTTCTACAACCACACGCTGAGCCAAATGGCGCTCAACGAGTATCTCATCGACTGGGGCCTACCCAATGACGGTTCGTGGGGTGGTTGGGACTCGAACAACCGTCCTGGAGCACCAAAAGGACGCCTCGGGATGGTCGCGCGGCCTGCCGAAGTAATTCAGTTCATCTCCGAGAGTTCGTGGGACTGGGGCCCCTCGGTTTCGGCGGGCTTGGGCAACGGCTTGACCTGGCCGTCGCAGCCAAACACGAAGTGCAATTCGTACTGGCAAGAGGGATTTACCCGATACGTTTATAACGGATCATCCGGTACTCCGACGGGTTCGGCTCCCTATAATTCCGAAGCGAAAAACCCGCACCTTCGAGGCTTTGCGATGTTCGCGTTTACCGATGGACATGCCAAGGCAATGAAATTCTCGCAAGCCGAAAAGTGCGTCGATATGGGTACCCAGACCTTTAATATCGGGGCCACGGGCGGAAATGCCCTGTTCGTCTATCCATACTGGACCCCCGACTTCTGATGAGCCGGCAACGACTCATTGCTTGGACCGCCGCACTCGCGGCGGTCGCGGGAAGTCTGATCGGTTGCGGCTCCTCACCGGAAGAGCCGACTGCGGACTCGGGAACGAAAGGGGTGCCCCCTTCTCCCCAGGACCAACTGAAGCCTCCGCCCGATTTTAAACCGGGCGGTGGAAAAGGCCTCGGCGGAACGGCGAAGGCGCCGAACTGATCAAAGAGAGCGGCTTGAGCCGCTCTCTCTTTGTTTCGCCTCCAGCGGACAAGGCAATCAGATTCATCGATGAATGTTCTGTTAGCGCTTTCTGCCAAATCCTGTGGGAACCATGGACGCTCGAAATGGAGACAAATGTTAGGGTAGTCGGCAAGAAAGTTCACCTTTCGACGTACTTTTTTTTATTTTTTTTCCTGGCAAATGTGACGGGTATTTGTAACTATTCGGTTAAGGGTGAGCAGGCAGATTTTAAGCTCATTTGATGACAAATTTGCCCCTTCGGTTTTTCCCAGGGCGATATTGCAGGTGCTCTTAATCGCCCTTAAAAGAGCCCTTGGCAATATTGAAAATTGCTCGCATATTGGAATCGGAATGCAGGACTTAAGGCCTATGTGGTCTGAGTGACGCATAGGAGACCTCCAATGAATCATCGCCTCCGAGCCTTTACCCTTATCGAGCTGCTCGTAGTCATCGCCATCATCGCCATCTTGGCGGCGATCCTGTTCCCGGTTTTCGCGCAGGCAAAGGAGGCTGCTAAGAAGACTCAGGAGATCAGCAACTTTAAACAAGCTAGTCTCGCATTCGCAATGTACAGTGGTGACTACGACGGCGGTCATCCGATGTCAAATAGCGGAAGCAGCTATCCTTGCTGGGGTTGTGGACAGCGGGGAGACACCGTACCAGGCCAGCAGATGCTGCCCTACGTCAAGAATACGTTGATCAACATCGATCCGATGGATCCGTGGCAGAGCGAGAAGCAGCGCATCGTCGATCAGCTCCCGAATCTCGGGGTTTCGACCTATGAAGCAGCCACCCAGGACCAAAAGAACTACGCCCTTGGTGTGCGGAGCAACATTGGTTACAACTACGTCTTCTTTAGCCCGTGGCGCTACTATCCTAACGGGTCTTCCTACTACTACGGTTCGGCGGCGACCTTCGAAACTCAGGTGGGTAGCCCGGCCAACACGCTCATGTGGGCTACTTCGATTTGGGATCGCACTGCAGGAGGGGGGCCGACGGGTGGAGGTAACTGGGTAATCGAAACCCCATGCTGGAAGGACGAAAATGGCGACTTCATGCAGCCCGCCAAGCAGTATGTGGACGACCACACGATCTTCAGCTATGGTTCAGGATGGTCGAACAACGCGAACAACTGGCTGGTTTACGGAGGCATGTGGCCGTACTACAATTCCAAAGCCTATCCAGGGTTCGCCGGCCTGAAGGACGGCAGAGTCGTGGTCGGATATGCCGATAGCCACGTCAAGACGATGCCCGTCCTCTCAACAACCGAGGGCTGCCCCGCCTACTCGTCCGGCTATCAGCAAGGAAAGGTTACGGACCGAAGCAAGTTCATCTGGGATTTTGAATGATCTTTAGGTTGGCCTGTTTGACGTTTGTTTCGGCCTGTCTCTTCGGATGTGGAGAGCAGGCACCGCCCGAAGAAGCTGCGGCCGAGAAGTCCGCGGCAACGTCGGGTCTTCATTCCGGACCGATGACTCCAAAGAAAGGATCGATGACCGTCGATCCTTCGGCCGCAAAGGGGCCTTAAGATTCGAGAAATGGGACACGGGCCTACAACATTAGTTGTAGGCCCGTGCTCTGTTCCAGCCTCGCTAGCTAGAACGTCTCCTTATATACTTCTTGAAGTCCGGCCCAACCCGAACGATGCCGCCGGCAGGGATGACCAGATCGGTCAACTTGCCGCCGTACATTAATTTAGCTTTCGCGCCGTGAGCCGAGCGGAACGTGGCGGAGGTGAGTTTGCCCTCCTTCCAGGAGAGATCGATTTCGACACCGCCGCGAGCGCGCAGGCCTTCCACCGAACCGCTACGCCATTGCGCAGGGAGGGCAGGCAAGAGGGCGATTTTGCCGTTTTCGCTCTGCACCAACATCTCCGCCATCGCGGCGGTGATTCCAAAGTTGCCGTCGATCTGCATCGGCGGGTGAAGGCCGAAGAGATTGGGGCAGGAGTTTCGGGCGGAGAAGAGCTGCCGCATCTGGCCGTAGGCTCGGGCTCCGTCGCCCAGGCGGGCGTAAAGCGCGGCGCGCCAGGCGAATGACCACTCGCGCACGTCGCCCGTGTCGCCCCGGGCGATGAGAGAGACCTTGGCGGCGGCGCGCAGCTTCGGATCTTCCAACGTCGAACCGGGATAGACGCCAAAGAGGTGAGAGGTATGGCGATGATGATCCTGAGGGGTGTCCAACTCCCCTTCGCCTTTCTTCTCGTGCATCCACTCCAGGAGTTGGCCCCAGCTTCCAACGCCGGGTTGAACGAGCCGCGCGCGGAGGCTGGCGATTCGATTTCGAAAGGCTTTATCGGTTCCAAGCGCGTCCGCGGCGGCGACGGTGTTCTTGAACAGTTCGTCCACAATCTCCTGGTTGTAGGAGACTCCATCCTCCTCCGGTCCATGTTCGGGAGACCAACCGTTCGGCACCACCAATCGGCCGTCGGGCAGGGCCTTCAGATGGTCGTCCCAGAACTCGGCAACCTCTTTAAGATAGGGGTAGGCGACGTCTCTAAGGTAGGTCTTGTCGCCGCCGAAAGCGTAATGCTCCCAGAAGTGAAGCGCGTACCATGCGTTGGCGGTCTTGTCCCATTTCCAACCCATTCCGCCCGTGATGTTGTGGGAGGTTCGGATGGCGAATCCTCGCTTGGTGGGCGCTCCCGACGGGGTCTTCCATTCGTCTGACTCGGCGGTCGCCTTGCGCCATACGGGAAGTTGGCTCCTTACAAGATCGAAAAGCGGAGTGTGACATTCGGACAGATTTCCCACCTCCGCCGGCCAATAATTCATCTCAACATTAATATTCGAGTGGTAGTCGCTATGCCAGGGCGGCGAGTTGCTGTCATTCCAAAGCCCTTGCAAGTTGGCGGGCAGGCCGCCTGGGCGGGAGCAGCCGATGAGCAGATAGCGGCCGAGTTGGAAGAGCGTTGTCTCGAGCTCTGGATCGGGCGTCTTATCGGCAAGGAGCTTTCGCTGGTCGGTAGGCAACGATCGCTGGGCGGCCGTGCTCTCTCCGAGATTGAGGTTCACGCGGTTAAAGAGAGCGCCGAAGTCCTTGATGTGGGCGCTTCTCAGTCGGTCGTATGGGGTGGCGGCGGCTTTGAGAAGGGACGGATGAACCGTTTCTACCGGGCTTGCGCCGCGGTAGCCCTTGGCGGAATCCATCGCGTAGTTCGTCCCGGCGGCCACGTAGATCGTCACGGTGTCGCAGTCCTGGAAGTGCATTCCTTCGCCGCTCGCCGACAGGCTTCCTCCCTCGTGCTGGAGGGCCGCTCCGGTCATATAACGCAATCCGTTCGAGAGCGTCCCTCGAACTCCGAGCCCGTCTCCATCCAACAGATCTGTCTTCGATCCGTGGGCGTCCACGAGGTTTATGTCCCCACTGAGGGCACCTTTGTGGTCGGCGGTGAGCCGCACGGCCAACACTCCGGCGACATGGCTGGCGAAGACTTCACGACGGTAGGTGGTGCCGTTCGCCTTATACGAGACGTGGCTAAGCGCCTGACTCAGATCGAGATCCCGTCGATATTCGGTCGCTCCCACGTGATTGGGCAAAGAGATATGGAGCTCACCCAGCATCTGATACGAGCCCATCGACCCGTCGTCCCCGCTGGGGTTATCGCCGCCCGTCCAGAGAGAGCTTTCGTTCAGCACGATCCGCTCGTTGGCGGGGTCTCCGTAGATCATTCCGCCAAGCTTGCCATTCCCCACGACCAACGCTTCGTTCATGCCGGGGGCGGCCGGCTTGTCGTACCAAAGGGTGAGGCGGTTCGTCGGCGTAGCCATGGCGAGTAAGAAGACGGCGGCGGCGACCATCGGCCACTAGCCTACTGAGTTTTCGACTTGTTCATTCGCTAACGGTCATGTTCGATGATGTCGCGGCGGCCGAAGAAAGGGCCGATATGCAGGCCATCCTTCCGCCACTCGATCTTTCCGAACTTTCGTGCGGCCTCTTCAGCGGACGCGACGTGGGCGATCTTGCCGAAATCGTGGAAACGGAAAATATCGCCGTCGATTCCTTCTGAGCTCATGAGCACGATCGCGTGAACCGAATAGCCGTGCGCTTCCGGTTCCAGAGTTACCTTCGCGCCAAGGGGTGTGGGTCTCGAAGAGTTATCGCCCCACTCCATCGCCAGAGGCCGTTCGCGGTTCGCATAGGATTGCCAATCGCAAAGCCAGTAGCCGAGGACTCCGACAAACAAGGCGAGGATAACCGCAAGGTAGACGCGCATAGGGTGGGCCAGCCTCCTTTCAAGTTACTCCCGCTTGAAAGGAGGCTGCGCCAAAGGACTCAGTACTCGACTTCGATCTTTCGCGGGTGCGGCATGTTGTTGAACCGGATCCAGACGAGTTTCTCTTTATCGTCGTACTTCAGGTTCTTCATCGGTTCGCCGTCTACCGTCACCTTCGTGGGCTCTTTCGGCATTCGGACAAGCACCATGCCCGGGGTTTCGGAGATGCCCTCTACCGTAGCCGACCACTTACCTTTCTCCTCGTGTTCGTTCATAAGCTGCCCGGCGCAGGCGATGACGTTTCCTTTGAACCGGGTCAAGTCCACGAGGAAGTTGCGTGAGCCGGCTCCGACCGCGACCTGATTCTGGACCTTGAGTTCGGGGTCGAACAGGTCCACGTAGTGGCCGGTGAAGAGGGGGCGCGGGGCGCTAGTCTCATCCATTCCGGCGCTCACTACATACGGCCCGCGGCGAAGCGCCAGGGAGCCCTGGACCTTCCAATCCATCTCCTTCGTTTCTCTGGCGACGAGGTCGTAGAACAGCTTGCCGCCAAACGTATCTTTCGCGATCAGGCTCGGCCGGCGGCTCAGGAACAGCAGGTGGCCCTTACCCACCGGGTAGTTGCCCTCTTTCGGAGTCGCATCGAGGCCGAGTTGCTCGAACAGATGTTCGCGCGGGGTGGCGTAGTGATTGCTGCCGGTGTTCCACCACTCCCGAACCTTGTTGAACGGGTCGGCGTCGTCGTCGACGAACACGAGGGTGCCGCCATCCTTTACCCATTTCACCAGCGGCGCATGGACTTCGGGGGTCAACGGTTTCTGGCCTTCGTAGCTCATCAGAAGCACCTTGATGCCGTTGAGATAGCCCTTCAAGCCAACGTTCTCGAGCTGCATCGGCTGAAGCGGAATGCCGCGCTTGACGAAGGGCATGGCCATGCCATAGATGTGGCCGAAATCGTCGTCGCTGGCGCTCGGGCCGCCGCGCTGGAACATCAGCGAATCGCTCATGGCGATCCCCACGCCCCGGGTGCCGCAGAGCCACTCAGTGTCTTTCTGCTTCATGTCCTTAAGGGCGTTGAAGACAGTTTGGAGCTCCTGAGCGTAAGCCGGCGGGATAAGGATCCGCTCTTTCGAATTCTGCTCGCTCGGATACTTGTCTTTGAAGACGCGCTCCGGCCACGGGATAACCTCGTACTGAGAGACCTCGGGCTGAAGCAGGGAAGCGATCAGGGTGGCGTGGTAGTTGCTCCGGTAGTCGCCCCAGTCGTGGTTCGGATTGTCCTCAATTGGGTCGGCCAGATACCAGACGCTCCGCCCGGTCGAGCGGACCAGGTTCTGCATGATCCCGTATTCCAGGAACGCCGTCTCGAAGGTTCGCTCCTTCTTCACCGCCTGGTAGTAGTTGGGCTCGCGGGCGGTGCCCGTCCAGACCTGGGCGATATAGCCGTCGCAGCCCTTCAGTAGCGCCAGCGAGGACTGCGGCGAGACGATGCCCCAATCGGCGTAGTTCAGCAGGCTGTGGGTGGGAACGTAGCAGCGGACGTGCTTGCCGGTCTGCTTGTTGAATTCCTGGACCGAGTCGAACACCTGTTGTAGGGCCCGCCGGTAGAGGAAATACATCAGCTTAGCCGCGCGCCAACGGGCATCCGGCGAACTCTCCGGCGCCTGCCAAGGCTCGCCGTACATCTCCTGCCACTCCCGCTTGAAGGCCGGGGCATGGCCGCCCCACGACCAGAATTCCGGCTCTTCCAGATGGACGGCTTCAACGCCGGCCTCGCAGGCTTTGCGAACGCCGACGGAAAGATACTTCCCGTAGTCCTTGCCCGGGGACATGTAGTAGACGTCGCCGCCGTGCCCGATCTTCTCCCCATTGGCCCGAGTCTGCGCCTCGTCCTCGTGGTTGATGCCGTCGAACCGGCCGTACATGTAGTCCTGGTATTCGCCCCAGGCCACGCCGGTCATGAGGTGGATGCGATAACCCCGGTCCCGCCAGCTTTTGATCCGAGCGGGCATATCCGGCCCGATGCCGTACACAATCGCCACATCGGCCCGAAGGTTGATGCGGTCTTCGTACGGCTGGTGGGTCTGGAAAACCGTCCGCTCCTGGGTCTGGTTCGGGTCGATCTGCATGTTTTCTTGCTGCATCATCGCGAGGGCAAGGAGGGAGAGCATGGGTTTAAGGGTAGCTCAAATATGTACCAAAGATGTACCGAGCCGGTCCAGCCAATTTGCGATTCTTCGATTTTGGGAACGCAAGGTTTCGGTGAACGTTAGTCTCTTCGAGAGGCACCTATTCCTATGGCAGAACTCGAGATCCGAATCGCCAAACCCTGCAACCAGTCTTGGACCGCCATGAAAGGCGATGAGCGGGTTCGTTTCTGCGGGGCCTGTAAGACAAACGTTTTCAACATTTCGGAGATGACGCGCGACGAAGTGGAAGAGCTAATCCGGAAAACCAACGGCGTCTTCTGCGCCCGCCTCTACCGCCGGACCGATAGTCGCGTGATGACGAAGGACTGCCCGAAGGGGGTTGCCGCCTATAAGAGGAAGCGGGCGTTCGTTCTGGCCTCCGCCGGGGCGGCGATGGCGTACGGAGGCCAACTTTTGATGACGCCAACGATGGGCAAACGGGCCTCGCCTCTGATGGGAGACGCCCGGGCGACCCATTCTGAACCAGTTATGGGTATTGCAGGGCCCCCGGTTATGGGCAAGCTGATGGTGATTCCCAAGCGGAAGTAGGTAACGGGGCGGGATTTGGAATTCCCGAAGAAATATCGAACACTGAGGACCCATGACGCCGATCGAGATGTACATCGCAAAGCCGTGCGACCAGTCCTGGTCGGCAATGAAGGGCGACGAAAAGGTGCGACATTGCCGGTCCTGCCGGAAGAACGTCTACAACCTGGGCGAGATGTCCGAGGCCGAGATCGCCGAACTAATCACCAAAACCGACGGCAAGTTTTGCGGCCGGCTCTATCGGCGAAGCGACAACCGAATGATGACCCATGACTGCCCCAAAGGCGTCGCCCGGATCCGCCGGGGGGTGGCTGTCGCCTTCGCAACATCCTGTGCAGTTGTAATTTACGCGTTCTCGATGTTTCGCGCTCCAAAGACTCTTGTTGAAGCGAAAGCGAAGGTCAAAGCCAGCGAACCGATCCAGAAAATCACGAAGCGAATTGATCCTCCGGTACTTCTGATTGCAGGTTCGATTGCGCCCCCGGACGTGGGTCGCGGGCAAATTTTCGTTATTCCGACACGCCTGAAGAAGTGACCAAGGCGGCCAATGTCTTCGGCGCGACGCACAAATAAGCCTCCCGAACGACCGACTCGATCTCCGGCCAATTCACGTCAACGTCCAGATATACGCCCAACCAGCCTCGAACCCCAACATAAGGCGGGCGAAAGAATCGGGAGGGCGCCTCCGCCATCAACGCCTCCTGGACCCCAGGAGGCGCGGCGCACCAAAAGGCAACCCGATCATCGTGGTGCCGGTCGGCGAACATGACGAACAGCTTCTTATCCCGCACAAACCAGGCTGGCTCGCCGTGACTTGGCCGCTCCGTGACTTCCGGCAGGGCCAGGCATAAGGCTCGAAGCTGGTCCAGCATTACGAGAATCCTGCGACCCGATGTGGCGTGTAGGGTTCTTCGAGCCGGGCCACTTCTTCCGGCGAAAGCTTCGAAGCCAGCGCCGCGACCGCGTCTTCCAGATGCCCCGGCTTCGAAGCCCCGATGATTGGCGCCGCCACCCCCGGCTTTCCGAGAAGCCACGCCAACCCGACGGTGGCCCTGGCTTCTCCGCGAGCCGCGGCGATCTCACCCAACCGTTCGACGATCGTTCGGTCGCCTTCAACATAGAGCGTTTTTCCGAACTCATCGGTCCCCGAACGCTCCGTCGTTTCGTTCCAATCGCGCGTGAGGCGTCCGCGGGCGAGCGGGCTCCAGGGAATGATCCCGATGCCTTGATCGAGGCAGAGCGGATTCATCTCCCGCTCCTCTTCCCGGTACAGCAGGTTGTAATGGTTCTGCATGGAGACGAACCTCGTCCATCCGTGCTTCTCCGCAAGGTACAGGGCTTTCGAGAACTGCCAAGCGGCCATCGAAGATGCGCCAATGTAGCGCGCTTTGCCCGCCTTCACCACATCGTGAAGCGCCTCCAGCGTCTCTTCAATGGGCGTCGAGTGGTCCCAGCGGTGAATCTGATAGAGGTCGACGTAGTCGGTGCCGAGGCGAAAGAGCGAAGCATCGATCTCCGACATGACCGCTTTTCGCGAGAGGCCGGCCCCGTTCGGCCCGGGCCGCATGCGGCCATGGAGTTTGGTGGCGATCACCACCTCTTCGCGACGGGCGAAATCCTTCAGTGCGCGGCCGACAATCTCTTCGCTGGTGCCGTCGGAATAGACGTTGGCCGTATCGAAGAAGTTGATCCCTAACTCAAGCGCCTGCTTGATGAACGGGCGACTCTCTTCCTCGCCAAGCGTCCAAGTGTGGCTGCCCCGCTCCGGGATGCCATAGGTCATGCAGCCGAGGCAGATCCGGGAGACTTCCAGGCCGGTGCGGCCAAGCTTGACGTATTCCATGCCCTTCATTCTTCGCAAGCGAAAGAAAATCCTCTCGCGCAAACGGTCCGTTTCGCTAAACTGGCAACGTGAAGCCGAAGTCGTTCCTTCCCCTTGCTCTCCTCGCGGTGGCTGCCTCCGCGACCGCCCAATCCAATTTCGCCCTGAAGAGCGGCGATACGGTGGTCTTCTACGGCGACAGCATCACCGACGCCCGGCAGTACACGATTTTCACCGAGGCCTATGTCCTGACCCGATTCCCGCAGCTCGACGTCTGCTTCTTTCATTCCGGTTGGGGCGGCGACCGCGTGACGGGTGGAGGCGGTGGCCCCATCGACCTGCGGCTCAACCGCGACGTATTTCCCTACAAACCAAGCGTCGTGACGATCATGCTCGGCATGAACGACGGTGGTTACCGGCCCTTCGATCAGGGACTGGCCGATACCTTTGAGAACGGCTACAACCATATCGTCGATCGCCTAACCGCCGAACTTCCTGGCGTGCGGCTCACGCTCATCAAGCCGTCGCCGTACGACGATGTCACCCGTCCCGTTGGCTTCCCGGGTGGATACAACGCGGTGCTGGAGAAGTATTCGGACACCGTCGCGAAGATCGCTGCGCGTAAAGGGGCAACCGTGGCCGACCTAAATACGCCGATGGTTACGATGTTGACCAACGCGAACGCGAAGGACCCCACCAACGCTCAGAAGCTCTTGCCGGATCGCGTTCATCCGGGTGGGGCGGGCCATCTGGTGATGGCGGAGGCGCTGCTCAACTCCTGGAACGCCCCTGCCCTCGTTTCGGGCACGACGGTGGATGCGACGAACGGGAAGGCCACCATTGACGCCGGCCGCATCTCTTCTGCCTCGGTGGCGGGCGGAAAGATCGAGTGGCGTTCTACCGAGGCGGCGCTTCCGTTCCCTCTCGACATCAAGGACCCGTTGACCGCGTTGTCGATGAGTTCATCCGATTTCGTTCAGAAGCTGGATCTGCAACTCGTGATGGTGAAGGGCCTCGATCCGGCCAAGAGCTACGCGCTCTCGATCGACGGCGGCGCGTCGGTCGTTACCTTGACCGGGGCCGAGTGGGCCAACGGGACGAACCTCGCTCTGCTTGAAACGCCGATGCAGCTCCAGGCACGCGACGTCATGTCTCTGATTCGGGCGCATAGCGACGTTCACAACATCAAGTGGCGGTCGATTCAGACTCCTCTGGCGGGACGGAAAGAGGGCGTGAAGGAGCGCGATAAGGCGTTCAAGGCGATCGACGACTACGATCGCAGCCTCTTCAAAGCCGCGCAGAAGGCGGCCAAGCCCAAAGAGCACCGATTCGTCCTAACCGCGGCCTAACGGCAGCCCGGTTCATGTTTCTCTCAATCAAGAGGGAAACATGAACCCGGATAACTGTGGCGGGCCGGGATGATCTATGACTGAGCTAAGCTGGCCTTATGGGATACGTACGCAACGCGCGGAGTTTCTCCTTCATGGGCTTTGACTCGCTTCGCCGAACCGTCGATGTCGTGCCGGTCAAGGAAGACCATCCCGTCCTTATCGAACCTCGAAGGCAGACCCCGTCAACTCCCGACGGCACCGTCACCATGACCAGTACGCAATTCGTCCAGTCCCGGCAAACCAACATCACGCTGGGCTGATGTACGCTGGTTAGCGCCATCACTTCACCCTAACTGCGGCGTAACGCCGGGGTTGGGTCATGCGTTTCCTCATTAGAGGAATCTCATGACCTGGAAAACTGGTTTGGCATCGCTCGCCGTCATCGGCGTCGTGACCGTCGCCTACGCCCTGGGTGGTGGCGGAGGCGTAACGCGCGTGAACGGGACGCCTTGGCGTAACTCGCTGGCGGAGGCCGAGGCGGAAGCGAAGAGAACCGGGAAACCGATTCTTCTCCTCAGCATGTTCGGCAAGTTGGATGAGGACATGCCTTGCGCCAATGCGCGGACTCTCCGGGCGACTCTCTTCAAAGATCCGGAGTTCCGCGCCTTTGTGGAGAAAGAGGCGATTCCCGCTTGGGAAATGGTCCGCCCCGTGCCCCGGGTGACTATCGACTTCGGTGATGGTAAGAAAGTAGTGCGGACGGTTCGAGGGAACGCGGTCATGTACCTGGTGAACGCCGACGGCAAGGTGTTTGACGCTTTCCCCGGCATCTACACGAAGGATGACTTCCTCCCCGCGGCCCGTGAGTCGATTGCCCGCCTGGCCAAGGCAAACGAGGCGGATGTGGTCGCCTACCATGCCCAACTCGCCCGCGACATTTCGAACACCAGGACCACTCTGAGCAAGACCTTCTCCGAGGCCCCAACGCTAAACCTCATGGGCGCCCGGCCGTTCGTGCCTGCGAGCATCACCCCGATAACTCCTTCGATGGCGCCGGAACGGGTGCGGTTTCTCACCAATGCCGCCCGGCTTACGGACATGAGTCTGACCCCCGCGCCCGTCGAGACGGTGGTCGCACAACTCGCTCGGGGCGTTGCCCCCGCAGGTATCCCTCAAACCATTCTGAAGAGCGACTCGCAAACCAACATGCAGCGAACCCGGCCAGTCGTTCACCTCTACTTCGCGTCCGAGAAGACCCTTCCCACGCCCGCGGAAGCGCGGGACGCTGTTCTTTCGACCATCCTCAAGATCCCGTACAAAGATCCCACGATGGGTCTGACGGATGTCCTAATGCCTGGAACACCGGCGGCGGGGTAGTTCCTGCGGCGTACAGAGCTACATTCGGCACTCCGTCTGACTCACGTATTTATTCGTACCGGCCTCCCTTCTTTTGGATGGTATGCGTTTCAAAGCATTTTCGGCCTTTGCCGTATTGGCCTTGCTGGTCGCCGGTTGCGGCGGTGGTGGGGGCGGCACGGGCAGCTCGGCCGCCGCTCGCGTCGGCGTCTTCGTCACCGATGACCTTGGCTCCTATGATCACGTTTGGGTTACGATCAAGGCCATCAGTCTTGTTGGACCCGCTGGGACAAAGACGGTCTACAGCGATCCTGTTGGGAAGTCGATTGACCTTTCCAGTCTGAACGCAGCGGGTGCGGCGACCTTTGCCTTCCTCGGCATTGGCGCGATCCCGGAAGGGACCTACACACGAATCGATGTGACCCTCGATGAGAATCTCGTCCTCTTCCCGGCCGGCGCGACGGTTGGTCTTAACCGGACCTTTGCGGGAGCTTCTGGCGGCCAAAAGGTGCTTGCCGTCCACGTTGACGATGGTGGCGAAGCGATCAGCGGTGACGATAGCCTCGTCATCGACTTCAACTTGGCAACCTGGACCGACGATGGAACCCAAGTGACGGCCGTAGCAGCCGTTCGAGGTCATGAAGGACTCGATGATCCGGCTAGACACCATGGAGAGGATTACAAAGGGACGGTTTCCGGACTCACGTCGGCCGGCTTTAACCTAGTTCCGCGGTCCGGTGTGCCGCCCATCGCGGTGACCATCGATACCAACACGATCGTCTACGGTGACCTGTCCACTTTGGCGGACGGCCAGAAGGTTGAGGTTCGGGGAACGTTCTCTCCGACCACACAGACCTTACTCGCTACGTCTGTGAAGATCGAAAACGGAGACCACCACAGCGCCGAGTCGCGGGGTGTTGTCGCTAGTCTTGGAACGGGATCATTCGACCTGACGACGAGCGAAACCGACGGCTTCCTTCCTTCAAGCTCCACCGTCCACGTTGCCTATTCGTCATCCACCATCTTCCGAGGTGATCACGGCGCTAACCTTTCACAGACCGACTTCGAGGCCATCCTGGCGACCGGAGTCTCGGCGGAAGTAGAGGGCGCCTACGATGCCGGAACCAACACGCTTACGGCCACCAAGATCAAGCTTGAGGTGGAGAACGAAGGTGGTGACGGCGGTGGTGGCGGTGACCACGGCGGCTAGATAGCTCACCGCTGATCAAAGAGGGAGATCGTTGTGGCCAACGGTCTCCCTCTCGTCCTATGGGTTAGGGCTGACCCTGGAGGAAGCGATCCAAGGCGACGATGTCCAGGACGGTTCCGATCTTGCCCTCGTAACCCGGATTCAACAGATCGACGTTTCGCCCGCTGCTATTCACCGCCCGAATCAGCGATCGGATCGGTCGCGGATTTGTCCGGCGTAGGCAGTCGGCAAGGCCGGCTGCGACGATGGGCGAGGAGAACGAGGTGCCTGACCAGGTTCCCATGCAACCGTCCCACCACTGGCTGGTCAGTCCAACCGCCGCCGCGCTGGAATCGTCGCCGCTATCCCAGTTGCTGAACAATGCCTTGGTATCGTCGCTATTGAGACCTGCTACGGAGAGGGTTCTGCGAGATCGGGCAGGATACCATGCGTGATCTTCTCCCGCATTGCCGATGGCGGCAACAACCAGGAGCCCGTTATCGTCGCACCAGTCCGCAACCCCGTTATACGCGGCAAAGGGTCGAGGGCTGCCTAAACTAAGGTTGGCAATCTCCGCGCCAGAATTTACGGCAAAAGCGAGTCCTCGTACCACCGACCAGGCGGTTGCCCGTCCATCGGAATCCGCGATTTTGGCGATGATCAGCCGAACTTGCGGCGCCACCGTATCCGCCAGGCCGGCGACCATAGTGCCGTGTCCCACGGCCTCGTCCGGCACGCCATTCCCGTCGGAGTCGATTCCCATCTCCGCATCGTCGGCATCGCCGCCGGAGATATCCATGCTTGCGTCAACCTTCTCCCATAGCCCGGCCTGCTTTCGGGAAAGACCGTTGTCTAAAATTGCTAAGCGAACCGTCCGGCCAGATGAGGCAGCGAGATCTGGGCTCCAGTCGACTTGGGCGAGAACATTTTGATTCTGGGCCACGAGGTCGTCGCGGCTGCCGATAACGCTGAGCGAACTTCCCTTTTGAGCCGGAGCCCCTCGGATTCCCGTGGTTTCAGGGCTTTGCGCATCCTCGTTGAATTGGGCCCAGACGACTTCATCTCGATCCGCCATTAAGCGACGGTAGGCGCGTCTGGCGCTTCCGCTGGTAACCGCAAAAAGGGCGAACGGAGCGTCAGGAGTGGTATCGCGTAACGTAAGCCCAGTCTTCGCCGCCACGGCGACCGCGTCGACATTGGGCTGTAACCGAACGATGAACTGCGGTTCGGGCGCAAATGCAATGAGTGCGAAAAGCGGAATTGTCATGGTCTATATCCTCCGAAGAGGGAAAGGGAAGCCCAAAAGTAAGGATGGTCGCGCCATTCGCGAACCGTTTGTCGGGCCTTACCCACGATCTCAGCGAGATCCGAGCAAGGACGAAGATAATTGTACAAATCTCTGAAGAAAATAGACGCCCCTTCGTCATCTAGTGGCCAAAGACTCGCAAGAACTGCTTCAGCGCCCCGGGCTAAGAACGCCCGGACCAATCCATCCGGCTCGTGTCGGGCGGCTAGTGAGAGGGTTCCGGTCTCGCAAGCCGAGAGGCAGGCGAGCCGCGTTCGCAGTCCACTTCGTGCAACTTCGGAAGCGTAAAAAGGACCGTCCGGAAACTCCAGCGCAGAAAACATCGGGTTGCCCGGGTTGTGGCGGGCATGACCTACTACGTGAACGAGGTCCCACTCGGCGTCGAGAGATGCCAGAACCTCCCGCCTTGTTCGGAAAATCTTAGCATTCGGAAAGCGTTCGAGCACCGCTCGCTCTTCGGCGACGGCATTGGGGAGGTCGGCCGGGGTATCGATCCATAGCGCAATCCGCTCGATCGTTCCCACCGTCTGGCCACCCTGGAGCGACGGATGGAAGAGAAGGGTGGCCGCCGTGTCGGACTGCAAGAGCGCGTCCCATGGTACGTGCCACAGAAGTCCGTCCGGCGAGATCCGTACCCGTTCGCCCGGCTGATACCAAGGGTTGAGCAGGCCGGCTCTTAGCTCTTCGAGCAGTTCGTTTGCATCCGTTGCGGAAACCTCGCGATCGGCGGTTGGGGCCTGAATCTCAAAGGCGAACCAACGCAACGTCTCTCTTAACCGATTCGCCGACATCGGGAGCCGGAGTGCCTGTCGGTTCCTCAAAGCCCAAAGCTCGCCCTGGGTCTCTGCCATCACGACCGTCCCCTCGGCATCGGTAGGCGGGAGGATCGAGTCTAGGGCGCCCAAGACATGGGTCGCCTCCGTCCAATCTCGCTGGGCCGGGTGGGGCATGACGCCGCGGCCGCGGGCATCCGGGACAACGTCTGATTTTAAGTCTTCCGCAACCTGTTGCCGAAGCTGTTCCAGGCGCTCGATCTGCTGGTCGCTGACCTGAAGTCTTCCGCTACTCAGGATCTCGTCGAGTAGGGTCGCCGCGCGGGTTCGGCGAATGGTTTCCCGAACTTCGCTAATATTCCGTGCGGTGGGGTTTGAAAGAAGAAGGGCGAGATAGCGGCCGAGCGCCTCGGACTTATCCCGAAGGAAACCGGCCCGCGCGGCAACCGAAGTTGCGGAGAGGCGGTCGCGCAAGATGGCCGCCAGCATCTTCCGGTAGTGGGGAAGTGGCGAATTCGCGGTCAGAGCCCGAATCGAATGAATGCGCCATTCGAACCGGACAAATCCGAACTTCTTCACAAACCCTTCGGCCTGGTTAAGGTCGTCCTCGGCATCGATTCCCCGTTTCGTGCGCGCCTCGGCACGCGCGAGAAGAGCGATCACCGAGTGGTAGGGAGAACCTTCGGCTTGGCTTACCGCCTCGTCGGCGACTCGAAGACTCGCGCCCAGCCTGACTCGGCCGGAGAGGGCGGCGCTTCGCCAGTGCGGGTTTCCAAGTCGGCGGTAGCCTCGTGCGGCGAGGGCGAAATACTGATCTGCCGCTTTCTCATCCGAACCGGAAAGTGTCTCTCCGAGGCCCAAGAGAACGTGGGCACGGTCCACGGCCGGAAGGCCCTCTTCCACGTTTAGGGCGGCTCGATATGCTTCGGCCGCCTCGTCCAGAAGGTTGAGGTGCAGACATGCGTCACCGATCGATTCATCGAGTCGGGCGAGATCGGCGAGGCTTCCCTCGAGCTGAGGTCGGAGGGTGCGTAAAACGGCGAACGCCTCGTCCGCCTGACCGCGAACGAGTAACGCGTGAGCGAGATTCATCTCGCACAGCGCGGCTAAAAAGCTTAGATCGAGTTTACGGGCCAACTCGAGGCTCGATTCCGCCTCCCGGGCGGAGATCGCCGGATCTCCGCCGTAGAGGTGGGTTGTGGAAAGCCCGAGCCGGGCCATCGCCTCCTCTTGAGTCATCTCTGCCGCCCTAAACGCCGGGATCGCCTCGGAGTAGAGTTGCCTCGCCTCTTCGCCTCTTTCGGCATGCAAGAGCGCGTTCGCCGTGTTCAACCGGGCGCGCGCCGCCAAGGCTCTTTCTCCAAAGCGGTCGAGGCCGTCAGCAAGTTTTCCTCCCAGTGCGACGGCCTCTTCGATTCGAGCGGCTTTCGCCAACCCGTCGATCGCCCCGACCGAATAGGTCAGGCGATCAACCTCATCTCCCGCTAGTTCGCCGGCCCTTTCAAACGCGCGCGCGCTGGCCAGCCACCGCCCGGCGAGGCGGTCGGCGGCACCCTTCGCCCGGTAGGCGAGGGCCGGATCGTCCCCATAGTCTCGAAACGCGCTCCAGCGCTCCGCGAGTCGACTAGCGCGTCCGGGATCGGCGGCATAGACCTCAAGCAATCGCCCGAAATAGGCATGACAGAGTCCCTCTTCGCCCCGGTGGGGTCGGAGTAAATCTCGAATCTCAGAACGGCTCTCACATTCTTCGGCCCGATCGATTAACTCATCAAAACGCACGGCCAAGTAGCTCCGAGGCGGGCGGCACAATGATTTCCGCATCCGCCATTCGCAAAACGAAGGCCGTGCCCTCCATATCGCTCACCGAAAACTGAAATCGCCCCGATCCTCCGCAGTCCAGCTCCTTGCCTTCATGAACAAGGGTCCATTCGCCGGCCGGGGCTCTCCCGGTAACGTCCCAGCCTTCTTTCGTCAGCGTGTAATGAAGCCGAACGGAAAGCTCTTCGGCGCCAAGATGGAGCGCGAAATCGTCCTCGGTAGCTTTTCGGGCGCCTGCCGCGGAAAGGCTGCTCCCCAACAGCCGGGCCACGATCGTGCGTCGGCTTGGCGCCATAAGGCTTTTTGCCCGCACAACCAACTCGACGGGGGCGTCTCGCAGTTCCAATCGAGCCGCCGCGACGACCCGCGTCAACTCAACAAGCCGAGCCGAGCAATTCGGGCACGTTGCCAGATGCATCAAGACCTCGGTGTTCTCCCGACCTTCCGCAAGCGTCGCGAGGCCCTCTTCGTGTTCTTTACAGCGTCTGTCCATGGCCTTAACTAGAAAGAGGGTTTTCGGAACCGCTTTGATACACGCCTACCCAAAAAAGCCGTCCGATTCTAATAATTTCCGGAGTTTTTCCAGACATCGGGCTCGGGTGGGGCCGATCGCGCCCACGGGGACTCCCAGCCGCTCGGCTAACTCCGAGTAAGGAGTTTCGTCGTCTCCATAGAGGGCGCTCAACAGTTCGCGGCAGCGGCCGGCCATCTTAGACAGGCTATTTTGAACGTGAAAAGCATCGTCCGATCGGATCGCTTCGGCCTCCGCGGTGGCCTCCTCTTGGGCAACGAGTGCTTCCAACGCGATGTCGGAAGTCGTGCGGGCTTTCGCGCGCAGCAGACGCATGCTTTCCCGGGCGGCCGTAGTTGCGAGCCAGCGCGGAAGCACCCGCCCACTTTCGATGCGGTCCAAGTTCCGGTGAAGCGCCTGGAAACTGGCCATGAAGACATCGCCGGCATCGTCTTCATCGAGCCGATATCGGCGGGGAACCGAATACACCAATCCCTGAAGTTTTGCCACAAGCGTCCCCCAGGCATCGGAGTCTCCGCTCCGTGCTCTTTGGAGGAGCCGCTCTAGCTCAGAATCGGTTGAAGCATCGCCCATAATTTGCGGTGTCGCACGTCGGCGCCCCGAAAGTATGAACCTGTAAGCGCCCCAATGGGGATAGTTGGGCCAAAAGTGCCGGTTAGTTGACCATTCCGCCATCATTACGGGATGCTTCCGCCGCCCGAGGAGATCGAGGAGAGCCTCTGGAGAGATCTCCTCGACCCTTGGTTCCCCGCGTGCATCGACCCCGCCGGAGGCTATCGGCAGCAATTCGGCCCGGCTTTTGAGCCCATGGGCGACGGCGTGCGTAACCTCGTCTTTCAATCGCGAATGATCTGGGTCTGCGCGTCGGTTGCCTCGATTCGTCCCAAATTCGCGGACTATGCCCGGCATGGCGTTCGGTTTCTCAAAGAGCGCATGGACGGAGGTCTGACTTGGTCCTTGGATGCCGAGGGCGAACCCCGTACGGCCGAAAGGCATGCTTACGGCATAGCCTTTGCGATCTACGGACTGGCGGCGGCGGCTCGCCATCTCGGTGACCCGGAAGCACTTGCAATGGCCGTGAGAGCCCACGACTACCTTGCAGCGGCTCACGCGGATCCGAAGAACGGGGGCTACTTCGAGGTGTCCGATACCGAAGGACGGGCGAAACTGAGCGGAGATGGAGTGGATGCCATCGGTACCCCATACGGCCAGAAGTCGCAGAATACGCACCTTCACCTCGTGGAGGCGTTCTCCGAACTGTATCGGGCTCACCCCGATCCGTCGGTGGCGGCGAACCTGCAGAGGATGCTCCAGATCTTTACCGGGGAACTGTTCGACCCATCTGGCCACCTCCATCTCTTTGCGCAGCCGGATTGGACGCCTGCTTCTACGGACATCTCTTACGGCCACGATATCGAAGCGGCCCACCTCATCCTTGATGCGGCCGACGCCTTGGGAGTTCAGGATGTTCGGATCGACCATTGCACCCGCGCGCTGGCCGACCACACGCTCGCCCACGGTTGGGACAAGGAGTTTGGTGGGATCTTCTATTCTGGAACTGCCGAGGGACCGATTCGGGGCTCCAAGAACTGGTGGGCCCAGGCGGAGTCGCTCCTTGGTTTCACTACCCTCTGGTCTCGTACCGGCGATCCGCGATATGAGCAGGCCCTCGCGAAGCAATGGGCCTTCATTCGAGATCATCAGATTGATCCGGGATGTGGATGGCACGAGGAGGTTGAGCGTGACGGAACTCCTCGCTTGGGTCTGAAAGGCCACGGTTGGAAGGCGGCCTATCACGATGGGCGGGCGCTGTTGTTTACGGCGAGGATCCTGCGGGCTAACGATTGCCGCCAGTGGCCAACAATGGCGCACGGTGGCCCGGATTCCGAGCCATCGTAAGCAACGTCGGCCATTGTGAGCGATCGTTCAGCGCTTCGCCGTTACCCGCCCCATATACCGTCGGTAAAGGTCCGTATATCGACTCTCCAACGGGACCGGCTTGCCGTCCATGAACAGGTAGCGCAGGCTCGTAGTGGCTTCGAGTGGGTCGCCATCGGTGACGATGACGTTGGCCATCTTGCCCTTCTCCAACGATCCCAGCTCGGCGTCGAGCCCTAGAATCTTCGCCGCATCAAGGGTGAGCGCCCGCATTGCCGCCTCGTGAGGCAGGCCGAACGCGCAAAGCCGGCCGGTTCTCATGGGCAAGTTCATCGCCGTTTCCCAGTCGTTCGAGGCGATGGCGAACCGAATGCCTGCTCGCTGCAGCACCGCGCCTAAGGCCATAGGAGTGTCGTACGGATCGAACTCGTCAACCGTCGAATCCTCGCCCGGGCACTGCGCGACCGGAGGCACCAAGATCACCGGCACCTCCGCGGCTTTGATCTCCTTCGTAACGCGCCACGCGTCGGCCGCGCCCACCAGAATGGCTTTCAGCTTCATCTCCTTGGCGAAACCCAGCGCCCAGCGGATCGCGCTTTCGTTGTTCGCGTGAAGGAGCACCGGCTTTTTGCCCTCCAGGTAGGGGCGCATGGCGTCCTGCTTGATGTCGGTGGCCAGGGGTTCGCTGGCGTCCTTTGCCGCAAGGTACCGCTGGGCGGCTTCGAACCGTTCGCGGAGGGCCTTGCGGGTTTCGCGAACTCGGGTGAGTTCGGTGGCGTAGTCGTCGGCGGAGAGGCGGTATCGGTCACCGATGGGTGCACCGTCGGGTACGTTCACGTCCAGTCCCATCGTCTCGGCCAGCCGCATCTGCTCGGGCGAACCGGAGAGGGTGCGGATGACGCCGGATTGCCCGGAGATCGAACCTCCCGAGGGATAGACCCGGGTCGTGGTCACGCCGTTGTAGCGGACCTTCGCGAAGTTAAAGCTGTCGGGATTGATGGCGGTCGTCGCTTTTAGATCGGGGTTGAACTGGCCGTTCTCGTTCGCGTCGGTCGCCTGCGATACTTGGCCGAATTCGATCAGACCGAGCTGCGAGCCGGCGTCGATCATCCCGGGCCAAACCTGAAGGCCCTTGCCGTCAATCCGCACGGTTCCCGCACGCGCCTCGACCTTTGCGCCAACCGCCGCGATCTTGCCGTCTTCGATAAGGACCGTCGAGTTCTTCAACTCAGGCCCGGAGATCGGATGGACGGTTGCGCCGACGATCAGATAGCTCGTGGCCATCTTGGGGAGGGGAAGATCGGGCGTATAGATCTTGGCGGCGGGAAGGTCGGCTTTTGTCGAGGTCTTGTCGACGGCGAACTGGTCGCGACGCTCGAAGTAGGGCTCTCCCTCGATGAATGTCATCGCGCACTTCGCGTAGGAGCTGAGCGGATAGCCGTCCCAGATGGCCACGTCGCCGTCCTTGCCCACGTCGAGAGACCCGACCTTCGAATCGATTCCGAGTTCGATGGCCGGGTTGATCGTGATCATCCGGAGCGCGCGATCGGGCGTGGTGCCGTAACGGATCGCCTTCGCGGCGTCCAGGGTGAGGGGGACCGGGCCACCGAAGGTGTCGGTATTGATCGAAACCAACACTCCCGCCTTGTCGAGAATGGTCGAGGCCATCGGCATCGAGTCGATGACTTCGAGCTTGTAGGCGAACGCATCACCAAAGATGCTCACCGGAATGTGGGCGGCGGCGAGCTCGGGAGCGACTTTGTACGATTCGAGGGCGTGCTGCAGCGTTAGGCTGAACCCAAACTCTTGGCTGAGGCGAGCCATCATCAGGATCTCGTCTTGGCGGTACGAGTGGCATTGCACTCGAATCTCGCCCTTCAAAATTCCGGCGAGGGCTTCCAGCCGGAGGTCTTTCCGGGGCGGTGCGATGGTGCGATCACTTTGGTGGGTTCGATATTCGTCCCACTTTCGGATATAGTCGCGGGCATCCGCAAAGGCGCGCCGGTAGACGGTCTCGACGCCCATGCGTGAGGCGGGGTAGCGTTGGCCGCCGAACTGGGTCGGGTTCTCTCCGAGGGCGAATTTGATCTCTCGCGGCGCGCCGGGGAAGATCACTTCATTGGCGGGGCGGCGCCATTTGTGCTTGATCACGACGCTCTGCCCGCCGATCGGGTTCGCGCTACCGTGGAGGGAAAGCCCAGTGGTGATTCCGCTTGCGAGCGCGTTATACAGTCCGGGCAAATCGGGATCGAGCACATCGGTGATCCTCACTTCCGCACTGATCGCGTCGGCTTCGTTGGTGTCGTCTTCGCCACGGTGGGAGTGGGCATCGACGAGACCCGGCGTCACGAACTTACCGGTTGCGTCGACGACCTTAACGCCGGCGGGGGCGGTGAGTGCCTTGCCGATGGAGACGATCTTTCCTTTCTGAATCAGAATGTCCGCGCCGTCCAGGAACCCGTGGGTGACGGTGAGGACACGGCCGTTCTTGATGAAGACGTCGCCTCCGGTGTGGAAGGAGGGGACGCGCTGAGCGTCGAGTTCTCGGGGAAGACCCTGCGTGGCGATGGTCTCCAGACCATCGTGCTTTTCAATTTGGCCGCTGGCAATCGATGGAGTTAGTGGCTTCGTTACGGAAGGCTCGATGGTCTGGAGACCATCGCCACGGGAGAGCATCAAAGCGGCAACGAGCATCGTCATGGCAGGTCTCCCGCTCCCGACGGACGGGCCGGCGCGCCAGGGATGGGCTTCGCCTCGGGGTCGATCCGGTGGCCGTCGATGTAGATCATTTTTACTTTCGTTTTTTCGTCGAGGAAGTCGCCGGTGAAGGCGACCACATTGGCGGTCTTGCCGACCTCGAGGGTGCCGAGGAGGCGGTCGACTTTGAAGGTCTTCGCCGCGTCCAGGGTGAGAGCTCTGAGTACGATTGCTCTCGGCAGGCCGTTCTTCACTGTCGCTCGCAGCCGCGTCATGAATTCGCCGACATCTTTCGAGCCGTGAGTGCTCAGGGCGAAGGGAATGCCTGCCTGCTGAAGCACGACGGCGTTGCGCGCGGCTTCGTTATACAGCCGAGATCGTTCGGTGAACGCCTCCTTGCCGTCCGGCGGGGTGTCATCCGGGGTTTCGTCGGGCTTCTTTTCGTCCTTCGGCTCAGGCCCGAAATTGAGGCCGAGAATCAGCGGGATGCCTTTGACGCTGTCGACACGCTTATAGGCCTGCAGTCCGCCCACGAGGATCGGCTTCAGGCCGTACTCGCGGGCGATCAGCAGAGCCCGGTCGATCTGGGAGGGGGTGTCGGCCTCGATGGCGGACGGGAGTTTGCCGGTTAGGGCGGGTAGTAGGGCCTCCAAGGATGGATCGGAGACGGGCCGCTGAGTTCCGCCGGCGAGGAAGGCGGAGGTGCTGGTTTGCAGCCAGCGGGCATCCTCGAAGGCTTGGCGGACCTGGGCGATGCGGCCGAGGAGCGCGCTTGGGTAGCCGTTGCCGGTGGCGTTTCCGTCGAAGTTGATGGCGAGAGCGGTGTTAGAGACGACGACCGTTTCGCGCGCCGGCCGTCCGGATAGGTTGACCAGCGTGCCGACACCGGAGACATAGCCGCCGGTTGGGACGACCATCGCGGTGGTGAATCCGGCTTCTCGATATGGCTTGTTTTGGTCTTCGGTGAGCGTGAGGAAGTAGCGGGCTTCGACCTCCGGCTGGATGCCTTTCCGATTGGCTTCGCGCATCGAGGCGGAGGCGAACTCGGCGGCGCTGGGGGCGGCGTCCTGATCGGGCTTGGCGGCGGGCGCGGTTACGCCTTTGTCCGTCCATCCGTCGATGAAGCCCGGGGTGAGCGTGAGGCCCTTGCCGTCAAGGATCTGGGCGCCTTTTGGGACGTTTGCATCCAAACCGAGGGCGACGATGATTCCGCCACGGATGACGACGGTGGCTTTTTCAAGCACTCGACCGTCGCCGACTTCGACTTTAGCGCCAACGATCGCTTGAACCGCCGGTTCCGCGGGAACTGAGCTTTGCCCCCGTGCGAGGAGGCCAGCTAAAAGAAGAGAACCCATCATAGGAATGGCCGAAACCATAGCATAATGTCCACCTGTTTTTGAATTGCGTGGCGGCTATCAGCTTAAAATAGATCGATGCTCGGTTTTCTCTCGGCCCAAGTCATCTCCTCGTCGCAGGCGCCGGAGTATTTCCGGGACACGCCGAAGACTCACTGGGTTATGGAGGGTTTCGCGGGGGCACGAAAATCGGGATTTCTCCCCAACCTTGTGGGATTTGGTTCGGGCCATCGTTTTCCTCTCACCGATGCCGAACTCGCCGGTCTATTGCCGGTTATCGCAAAGAATTTAGAGCTAGCGGTTAAAGATCAGATCAACCTTCGGGATATTCTCGTCGCCTCGCCGCACGGGCCGGCTTGGAAGGAGGCTCGAGAGGAGTTTGTATGGAATCGAACGTGGATTTTCTCCCAGAGGTTGAAACCGTTTTCCAAAAGGCGCCTCGCTTCTTTGCGGTTCATTTGCAACGACAAGGGGTGTCGGCGGACGAGATCCTCTCCCGATTTAACTTCGCGTTGGCGGTGGAACGAGGGCTTCGAATTCCAGCGACTGATGTCGCATTGAATCCTTCTTGGTGTTAAATGCCCTGGGGGCCGAAGGGGTCAAGTTGTGGAACCTCGAAGCCGCCGCCCCCGGGGCATGGCTTGTCGATAGCGAGAATAGGTCATCGGCGGCCCCCAGGGCATTGTTGTCATGAAAGGATTGCACTCCTTAACCGTGCCGAACGGATCACACTCCTCCTAATGAACGCGTTTTTTGATATGATGGTGGAGCAACGTTCAAAGGAGAAACGCGCATGCTCATCCTGGTGGCCGCAATGTCGATGGCACAAGCCCTATGGGTCAATGAACCCAAGACCCTCGCCGAGGGCGTGATTCACGAGACGCTTCATAGCGTCAAAAACAACGCCGAGATCGGTTACTCGATCTATCTTCCCAAAGGGTATGCGGCCGCCAAAAAGCGGCTGCCGCTGATTCTCTTTCTCCACGGCTCGGGCGGCAGTGAGATCTCGGACGCAGGGCCGGGTGGATACACCGCGGTCGTTGACCATGCGGTGCAACAGGGGCTGATTCCGGAGTCGGTCGTGCTCTTCGTCAACGGCCGACAGAGCGGGTACCGCGACCATCCGGAACGGAACGAGTACGTCGAAACCTTCCTCGTCAAGGAGCTCCTTCCCGCGATCGAGAAGAAGTATCGGACGGGCGGATCGCGGACCAACCGGCTCGCTACCGGATTCTCGATGGGGGGTGCGGGCGCCTGCAATCTTGCGCTGAAATATCCGGATCTGTTTGCCGCGGCGGTCGCGTCGGGCAGCAGTGTTCGGGACGCTAACGCGGAAGGACTCGCCCTTCTGGCCACCCAGGCCGACCGGCTTCGGAAAGATGGCTTTCGCTTCTACATGGGCGTCGGGGAGACGGACAATTTTGCCCAGGCGCCTAAGTTTCGAGACGCTCTCGAAGCGGAAGGGATTCGCCACCAGTACCGGGTGCTTCCCGGAATCGGCCACGACCTCGGAGCTTACTATCGACTGACCGGCGACGAGGCTTTCCGCTTCGTTGCCCCCACCCTCCACTGACCAGCCATGAACCCCACGCGTCTTCTCCTCCTCTGCACGCTCGGCTGCTCCCCGGCGACCCATCCTAAGCCCCCCGTCGCGCCGGCGGCGTCCGCATGGACCGCGGACGAGACATGGGCTTTTAATCCTGGGTCCGACGACTTTCGCTCCGACGCCCTTCTCGACCTTCGATATCTAAACGAGAAGACGGCGGGCGAATCTGGTTTTGTCAGGGTGGACGCCAATGGTGACTTCCTTCTTGGCAGCGGCAAACCCGTCCGTTTCTGGTGCGCCCTCACGGAAGTCGGGCACGAGAAGCCGTTTACGCCCAAGCCGCTTGGCCGGCAGACGGAACCCGATTTGGCGCGCCACGCTCGTTTCCTCGCCAAGCGGGGCGTTAACATGGTCCGCCTGCATACCGCTCTCCAGCCGGGACCCGATCAGGCGGTGACGAGCATTAACGAAGGGACGCGCGACTGGATCTGGCGAGCGGTGGCGGCGATGAAGAAGGAGGGGATCTATTCAACGATCTCGCCTTACTGGGCGATTCCCGTAAAGATCGGCGCCGGCTGGGGAATGCCGGGGGCGGATCAGCCGAACGCGGCGGGGCTTCTCTTCTTCGAGCCGAAGCTTCAGCAGGCCTACTGGAATTGGCTGAAGCAGCTCTACACGACAAAGAATCCGTACACCGGCATTCCGCTTGCGGAGGACGCTTCGGTGGCGGTCATTCAGCTTCAAAACGAGGACTCGCTCCTGTTTTGGACAATCAACAGCTTGAAAGGACAGGTTCGGATCGATCTCCAGCGGCAATTCGGCGATTGGCTGGCCAAGAAATATGGCTCGCTCTCCGCCGCCACCGCCCGCTGGTCTGATCAGCATCAAGAGGGCGATAATTATCCTCTCGGACTCGTCGATTTCTACAACGTCTGGGAGATGACCCAGTCCCGGTCTGGTACCACCCAAAAGCGGCTCGCGGATCAGACCGAATTCTGGACCTGGACGATGCGGGAGTTCAACCGGAAGACGGAGGCCATGCTTCGGGGGATCGGGTGCAAGCAGTTGGTGAACGCCGGCAACTGGCGCACGGCGGATTCGGCCCGCCTTCTGTCGGCGGAGCGATATAGCTACGAGACCAACGCCGTCGACGCGGTGAACCGCTACTTCACCGGCGTCCACAAAGGGCCGGCGGAGGGCTGGAACATCAAGCCCGGGGACAAGTTCACCAGCGAAAGCGCCCTCCTGAACCCGGCAGCCCTCCCCACAAGCTTGATGCAGACCCAGGGCCACCCGATGCTGATTACCGAGAGTTCTTGGGTCATGCCCAACGGGTACGCGAGCGAGGCGCCGCTGATGATCTCGGCCTACCAGTCGCTGAACGGTGTCGATGGTTACTTCTGGTTCGCCACCGGAGACGACGAGTGGACCCAGCCGATGTCGGGCAACGGCTACGACCCGGGCCAGGCGAAGTGGCTCTTCGGCAACCCCGACATGCTCGGCACCTTCCCGGGGGCGGCTCTCATGTACCGCCAGAACTACGTCAAGCGGGGCGAACCGGTCGTCGTGGAGCATCGCTCTCTACAGAACGTGTGGGATCGCAATGTTCCGTTGGTGGTGGAAGAGGGAGGGTTCGATCCGAACCGGGATATGGGCGATGTGGCGCCGACGTCGTCGGTCAAGACGGCGGTCGATCCGCTTGCTTTCCTCGTCGGCCCGGTGATGGAGGTGTTCAACAGCGACCCCGCCAAAACAAAGGCAATGAACCTCACGCCTTACATCGACCGCGGGACGGGCATCGCAAAGAGTGATACCGGGGAACTGGCGCTGAACTACTCGAAAGGGTTCTGCACGGTGAATTCACCCCTGGCCCAAGGGGTAACGGCGTTCTTCGGCACGCAGTCTGGTTTCTCCCTTGCCGACACGTCGTTCTTCTGCGAGAACGAATACGGCGCGGCCTTGGCCGTCTCGATGGACGGGCTGCCTTTGAAGACCTCGAAGAAGGTGCTCGTCCAGTTCGGCACGCGATGCCGGCCGACGGGTTGGGCGGAGAAGCCGTCTTCGATCGATCTGGACGGCGGGAAGAAGGCTTCCGGGTTTGAGGTGGTCGCGACGGGTAAGGCGCCGTGGCGGGTGAAGAGCGCGAAGCTGGACGTTACGGTTCGGAACGTCGGGCTGAGCAAGGCGACGGTGCTGGATATGAACGGCAACGCGGTGGGGGCAGTGCCGGTGAAGAAGTCGGCAGCGGGACTCTCGTTCCGGTTCCCGGATTCGGCGATGTACGTCGTTCTTCAGTAGTCCCCGGCAGGATGCCGGGGAGACAATTGGAGATGCCGCCTGGAAGGCGGCACTACGGGTTACTTGCGTCGGCGTCGGAGGACGGCGGCGAAGCCGAGGCCGAGGGCGGCCATCGTCATGGGCTCCGGAACGGCTTGCGCCACGCCCTCGAAGCCTGGATTGGTGTTGCTGAAGAAGTTGTCTCCGCCGAGGTACGGGGTGCCCGTAAACGTAGCTCCGAACATGAAGTAGGAGACGCTGGTCGGAGCTGCTACATCGGTTGAGTGAACTTGGAAGCCGCTCAAGGTGTTGCCTGGAGTAAGACTGCTAAAGGTGATGTCTAGCCAGTTATTATTGTAGGTGGTCCCGTTTCCGCCGTAGACCGCGTTGTTCCACGTTGTCCAAGCATTCGGGTCAAAAGCGCCCGGCGAAGCGACGATGTCTCGATTGCTCAGCGACACTCCGAAGAAGTAGATGTCCTGGTCCGTGCCAAGCATATTGTTCGTCACGGAGAAATCGAGGACGTAGTTACCTGAAACGCCCGAAACGGAATAGGAGACCGACGGTGCAGCCATCGCATTGGCCGCAAGAACGGCACCCATGACGGCGAGAGCAAATTTGTTCATCTTTGAAAACCTCCCAAGAACACTCTTGGGAGGTTAGTATGCCATCCGAAATGGCGGATTTTGCAGTTTTTTGCACAAAAAACTAGTATTTTTTTGTGCAGTGTCGCGCGTTAACGCCATCGCAAAGCCAATTTCCGAGTCACCCTCGGTTCAGTATCCGCTGGTCGGGGGCCCCGGCAGGATGCCGGGGAGACAATGGGAGATGCCGCCTGGAAGGCGGCACTACGGGTTACTTGCGTCGGCGGCGGAGGACGCCGGCGAGACCGAGGCCAAGGGCGGCCATCGTCATTGGCTCCGGAACGGCTTGGGCAACGCCCTCGAATCCGGGGTTGTAGTTGCTGTGGAAGTTGCCCCCGCCGAGGTACGGCGTACTCGTTGGCGAAAACGAGAAGAGGAAATAGGCGACGCTGGTCGGAGCGGTGACGTCCGTCAAATGGGCCTGGAATCCGCTCAACGAGTTGCCTGGAGTGAGGTCGCCGTAGGACGCGGCGATCCAGTTATTGTTGTAGGTGGTCCCGCTTCCGCCGTAACCTGCGTTGTTCCACGTTGTCCAAGAGTTCGGATCATAGTTCGTTGGCGAACCGACGATGTCTCGATTGCTCAGAGACACCCCGAAGAAGTAGATGCCCTGGTCCGTGCCCAGCATATCGTTGGTCACGGCGAAATCGAGGATGTAATTTCCGGACACACCGGAAACCGAATAGGAGACGGACGGCACAGCCATCGCGGGGGCCGCAACGACGGCGCCCAGGACGACGAGAGCAAATTTGTTCATCTTTGAAACCTTCCAGGTACCTACCTGGAAGATTAGTATCCTTCTGAAACCGACGACCTTGCAGTTTTTGAGCAAGTAACTTGAATTTCTTGGTGTACTGTGGCGTGTTAGCGCGTTCCGCAAACTGCAATTAACTTTTCCGGAAAATCCCTAGGGAAGGGTTTCCTGGTGAATTTACGTGGGCCGGTACCCTTAGGGGGCGATGCACCGGCTCGAACTGCTGCTCGGCCTGCTCACCGCGATCGCCTTTTTGGCGGCGGTGGGGCGACGGCTCAGGATTGCCGACCCGATCGTCTTCGCCCTTGGCGGGTTGGTGATGGCGGTGATCCCGCAGATTCCAGACGTCGTCCTTCCGCCGGATCTGGTTCTCCTGCTCTTCATGCCGCCGCTCATCTATGCGGCCTCTCGGAACACCTCCTGGGCAGAGGTCCGACATGGGTTTCGGCCGATTCTATTTCTCGCCGTCGGGCTGGTTTTGGCCACGATGGGTGCGGTTGCCTTGGTCACGCACCTGATCCTTCCGGAGATTCCTTGGGGCGTGGCGTTTATTCTGGGTGCTATCGTCGGTCCGCCCGACGCGGTGGCCGCCACGTCGATTGCGGGCGCCCTACGCTTGCCGAGGCCCATTGTCGAAGTGCTTGAAGGGGAGGGGCTGTTTAACGATGTCACCGCCCTTGTGGCCTTCCAGATCGCGAGCGGCATAGTCCTCTTGGGGACGCGCTTCCACTTCACCGAGGCAACGGGCAAGTTTTTCTATTCCGGCGCGATTGCTGTCGCCGCCGGGCTCTTGATTGGCTGGGTCGGTCACCGGGTGCTGTACCGGCTGCACAACGCCACCTCCGAGGTGACCCTCACCCTCCTTGAGCCGTTTGCCGCGTACCTTTTGGCCGAGCGGTTCCACGCCTCCGGGGTGATGGCCGTCTTGGCGCTTGCGCTTTACCAAAGCAATCTGAAGAGCCATTCCATCTCCTCTTCCGCGCGGCTCCTAAGCGGCGCGGTTTGGGAGATGCTCGATTTCCTATTGACCGGATTCGCCTTCATTCTGATGGGGATGCAGCTGCCACGAGCGGTCGAAGGTCTCGTGGGCGAAGACCAGTCCAGGGTGGCGGTTCTCGCGGGGTTGGTCTGCGTAGTGGTCGTGTTGGTTCGGCCTGCTTGGATCTTCGGCGTTGGGCGGCTTACCAAGCCGCTCCGGCCCAAAAAGCCGGATGGCTCGCCGGCGGACGGACTCCGTAAGCCGGGCCTGATTGTGGTGAGCTGGGCCGGCATGCGCGGGGTCATTTCGCTGGCCCTTGCGCTATCTCTTCCCGTCACACTCGAAGATGGGTCGCCGTTTCCCGGGCGCGGCATGGTCATCGTCGTGACGTTTGTTACGATCTTCGTCACGTTGGTGGGCCAAGGATTGACCCTTCCGATTCTGATTCGCCGACTCGGAGTACAGTCCACCGGGCGCACGGCGGCGGTGGCGGAGTTGCGGGCCAACATCCGGCTTGCCGAGACGGCTCTTTGCCGGCTCGATGAGATCGCCGAATCCGAAGCGGCGGATATCGAAGCGATTCAGCGAGTCCGAAAAATCTTCGTCGACCGGATCGATGCGGTCGAACGGCGATTCAACCTTGGGACCGAAGCGGCGCCGGACGTGGAGACCGAAGTCGTTCGGCTACTCCGCGAGATGGTGGCGCTTCAACACGAAGAGCTGCAAGCGATGCGGCGCGAAGGCGCGATCGATACCCCGACAGCCACGCGGCTTCAGAGGAGATTGGATGCCACGGAGCGGCTGCGGTTGGGGGGTTAGCTTCTGGGCGCCTTTAGCGGGCTGCCCTCCAGCCCGGCAATATGATCCCAGGCCAAGCCGTATTCCTCCTCCGACGGTAGATGCTCAAGCATCACCGTCACGTCCCTCAAGGCACGAATCTCCTGGAAAAATCCGGCGATATCGAACCCGCCGAGACCCGGGCGAACCTCGCGTAGGTGGGTCGTTAGCGTCTTCTCCAAAAGCACGTCTTTCAGATGCACCGCCACGATGTGCGGCCCTACCTTCTCGATGTAGTCGCGCACAAAGGCGCGGCTGCTGAAGTAGCGGCGCGGGCAGTTGATCATGTTGACGGGGTCAAAGTGGATGCCGAACGCTTTGCGATCGACCCGCCGGACCAGTTCGAGGGCACTCTCGGCGTCGTCGGGAAACATCCAGGGCATGGTTTCCAGCGTGTAGAAGGTGTGCGCCGGTTTGACCTCATCGATGATCCCGCGGATGGTTTCGGCGAGCATGTCCATCGTCTCGTCGGATAGGTCGTCGGGATGGGGGCCGTCGAACCGTTCGCCGCGGCTGCCCGCGACGTTTACGGCGCAGCGCGCGCCGACCCGCTCGGCAAGTTCGAGGCGCTCGACGGCTTTGGCGATGTGCGCCTTGCGAATCGCGGGATCCGGGTGGAGAACGTTGTTCCAGATGCCGACCTCCGCGATGGTAAGGGCGCCCTTCTTTGCCGCCGCGATATAGGCTTCGACATCCTCGGTTCCCGGCCAATAGGCCGCTCGATACTGCCATTGGTGGTGCTTCGCCGCCCAAGACTCGGGGTCTTGATATCCGAAAACCGGTCCGCCCATTCTCATGTTTCCCAGTTTGTCCCACTCGGTAACCTCTCGCCGTGAATAAGGTCGAGCGGCTCACGGCGGAGATTCTGCTCTTACAGGAGCGGAAGCGAACCTCCGATGAGTTGGCCGGCCTTCTGGAAGTCTCTCGGCGAACCGTGATTCGCGATGTCCGGGCGCTTTGTGAAATGGGCGTTCCGGTGATCGCGCTCGATGGGCAAGGGGGCGGTTACTCTCTCCCGACCGACTATTCGATCTCGCCGCTTGCCCTCACTTGGAAAGAAGCGGCGCTACTCGCATTGGCGCTCGATGGCCTGGCCCGATTGGCGGATACGCCTTACGCGGCGGAGCGGGCCTCGTTGCTGGCGAAGTTGGACGCTATCCTCCCAGACAAGCATCGCGAGCGGTTGAGCGAACTCTCCGGCCATCTTACGATTGAGATCCCGGATCGCGCTCAGCGGGCGGATGGGCTAGAGACTCTGATCGAGGCCGCGAGAGACGGCCTGGCGGCGGAGTTTCGGTATCGATCGTCGAACGGAGAGATCTCGGTGCGGACGGTGCCGGAGAGGGTCTATTTGGCACGAGGCTTTTGGTATGTGCTTGCGGACTTCGATGGGCAGACGCGGACTTTTCGCGCCGATCGGATCGAAGATCTGAGCACCGGTCCAGCGTTGCCTTCCGACGTTAAGCCGAAGGCGTTGCCGTACAATCACCCTTCTCATCCGCTTCTCCGAATTCGGCTTTCGGCCAAGGGAGCGGCGCGTACGGAGTCGGAAGAGCATCTGGGGAAGCTGATTCAGGGGGCTGGTGCGCAGGAGATCACGTTTCGGTGTCCGCCGCACGAGTTGGACTGGTTTGCGCGTTACTTCGGAAGCATGGGGGCGGACGCGGTCGTCCTGGAGCCGCCGGAGTTGATCGAACGGATTCTTCGCCATTCGGCCACGATTTTCGAAATTTACGGGCCTCCCGCCGAACGGTGACATCCCGGTGTCACCCATAGGCGCCCACTATGATTCAGCCATGGAAAATTCTCCGCTTCTCGGACTTCGAACGCTGATTGTCCCAATCGCACCGGCCAATCTCGACGCCGCCAAGGCCTGGTACACGAAGGTCTTGGGCTTTGGCCCTTACTTCGACGAACCTTTCTATGTTGGTTTCGAGGTGGGTGGCTACGAACTCGGTCTTCATCCCACGGAGGGTGACCTCGCGACCGGGCAGGGGACTCGGACTTACTGGGGCGTGGAGAATATCAACGCCGCGTTTCCGCGTCTGCTTGAACTTGGGGCGACGCAGCATGAAGGGATCACCTACGTGGGCGATGGGATTCTTGTTGGAAGTGCGCTAGATCCCTGGGGCAACGTCTTTGGGATGATCCAAAACGCGCATTTCAAACTTCCGTAAGCCTAGCCCGTGGCTTTCCCAACGTTACGCTGGGAAAGCCCTGGGGCAGGGTATTTCGACCAAGTATAGAACGCAGGCCTTAGCGAGTCTTCACAAACTCAATGATCGCCGCCGCTACGTCGTCGTTCGGCTGCGCCAAGCTCTCAACGACGCCGTCGTGGGTCTTCTTCTCCGGCCGAAGAACCTTCACGGAGACTCCCGACTTCTCCAAGTGCGCGGCGAAGTCGTCCATCTGCCCCATGTCCACCAACTCGTCTGCCTTTGAGTGCACGAGCAGCCAAGGCGTCGCTCCGACGACCTTTAATCGGGTCGGTGAGGCTGCTGCCCACTTCGTTTGATCGGCGCCGAAGGCGCGGTTGAGAAACCAGTTGGGATAGGTGGGCCACCGTTTGGCCAGATTCGGAATGTCGTAGATCCCCTCCAAGCCCACGAAGCCCGCGATGTGAGCCTTTGCGGTGAGCTTTGGGTCGGTTACGATCGTTCCGGCAATATGGCCGCCGGCCGAGTGGCCGACGAGAAAGATTTTGGCGGGGTCATAGCGGAACTTCCCGGCATGAGAATAGAGCCAGTCGAGCGCCGCCGCCGCGTCTTCGGCGTGGGCCGGATGGGTGACCGAGGGAGAAAGTCGGTAGTCCACCGTCGCCGCGGCGATTCCTAATTTCTGCAGCTTGAGGCAGATCTTGTCGTACTCGCCTCGGCTTCCTCCTTGCCACGCTCCGCCGTGGACGAACACCACGAGGGGCTCCTCTTGCTTATGCATGGGCGCAAAGAGGTCGAGCATTCGAAAGCTCCCCTGGCCATAGGCAAGGCTTCGGAAAACTCCCGGTTCGTTCGCTTGAGGCTCGTTCATTGGGGCGGAAGAGGTGTCCTGCGGGGTGCTGGAAACCACCGCGCACCCGGCGAGGAGCAGGGAGGTAGGCAGCCACTTCACAGAGATCATAACCAATTGAACGAGTTCACTCTTAACTCGTTACATTAAGAATCGTTCATGGCCAAACCATCGAAGGCTTATTGGGCGATGATCAGGCGGACATCTCGCTGGGCCAGTTCCTCTACGTAAGCTTCATCCGGCCGGCGATCGGTGATCACCACATCGACCTCGTCCGTCGTCGCAATTCTCGCGAGAGCGGGTCGGCCGAACTTCGAACCGTCCAGCAGCGCGATCACGGTCCCGCTTCCGCGAATAAGGGCCGCCTTCACTTCAACTTCCGGCAAGTGAGGATCGGCAAAACCGGTTCCCGGTGTGTAGCCCTTGGCCGAGAAGAAGGCCTTGTCCGGGTTCAGCCTCTCCAACGTCCGCGCCACCAAGTTCCCGACAAAAGAACGTGCCGGGGGATGAAACTCTCCCCCCGCGAGCACAAAAGGAACTCCCGCCGCCGCCAAGACCTCGGCAGCGTCAAGCCCCGTCACGATCGCCTGCACCTTCTTTCCTCCAAGGATTCGGGCGAGGGCGAGGCTAGTGGTGCTCGCATCGAGAGCCACGGTGTCGCCATCCTCGATCAGTTTCAGGGCCTCACGGGCGATGGCCGCCTTCGCCTCCAGGTTCTGCCCCGAGCGTAGGCTATGGGCAAGCTCTTCGCTGGTCCGTTCACCGAGACGGGCCCCACCGTGAATCCGTTGGACCCGACCGCTCTCCGCCAGCGCGTCGAGGTCGCGGCGAATGGTCATCTCGTGGACGCCGTACTCCGCCGCCAACTCCTTGACTTTCACCACGCGACGGCCGAGGACGCGCGTTAAGATTTCCTGCTGGCGCGCCTCGTTTGTCATATACGAACATTGTACGCACAGAATGGTGTGCGAATCGTGTTAGAATGAGACGCGAGGCCACCGTTGACCCACGAATCGATTCTCGAAGCTCTCCGAACCCAACATATCGAGACCCCTAGCTGGGGTTACGGCGACAGCGGCACCCGTTTTAAGACCTTTGGCTGGCCCGGCGCCGCCCGCAATGTGCGGGAAAAGCTGGACGACGCCGCCGAAGTCCACCGCCTAACCGGCATCGCCCCCTCGGTCGCCCTCCATATTCCGTGGGACAAGACGGACGATTGGGCGGAACTCGGCGAGTACGCGAAGTCGAAGGGCGTATCGATCGGCGCGATCAACCCCAACGTCTTCCAAGACGAGCAGTACCGGCTCGGTTCCATCGCAAACCCGGACGCCGAGGTTCGCGATAGGGCGATTTCCCACCTGCTGGAGTGCGTCGAAATCCTGAAGATCACGGGCTCTAAGGAGCTCAGCCTCTGGTTTGCCGACGGCACCAACTATGCGGGGCAGGACGATCTTCGCGAACGCAAGCACCGGACGCGAGAAGCCCTTCAGTTGGTTCACGACGCGATGCCGGTCGGCACGCGAATGCTCGTCGAATACAAGTTCTTCGAACCCGCCTTCTATTCCACGGATCTGTTCGACTGGGGGGCGGCCTACGCCCACTGTCTCGCGATCGGCCCTCGTGCTCAGGTTCTCGTCGATCTCGGTCACCACGCTCAGGGCACGAATATTGAGGCGATCGTTGCCTTCCTCCTCGACGAGGGCCGACTCGGCGGCTTCCACTTCAATGCACGGCGCTATGCGGACGATGACCTGATTGTCGGGACAACCAACCCGTTCGAGCTGTTCTGCATCTACAACGAGATCGTGGGCGCACCGCCCGCCGACATCGCCTTCATGATCGACCAAAGCCACAACATCGAGCCGAAGGTCGAAGCGATGCTGCAGAGCGTCCTCAACTGCCAAGAGGCCTTCGCCAAGGCGCTCTTGGTGGATCGCGAGAAGCTCGCTGCCGCGCAGCGCGCCGGTGATGTTCTCGAAGCCCATCGCACCCTCACAGATGCCTTCCGCTCCGACGTCCGCCCGCTCCTCGAAGAGTTCCGCAAGGCCAACGGCCTTCCGCTGGATCCGATCAAAGATCACCGCGCCAGCGGCTACGCCGCAAAGGTTGCTTCCGAAAGAGGCACTGCCACCGGTGGCGGCGGCTACCCGACGTAGCAAAACGTAGCGGCGACGCCCCCGTCGCCGATTCGGAAAGCCTAACGGCGACGGGGGCGTCGCCGCTACCTCGAAAATCTCATGCCCATTAAGAACCTCTGGAACGACGCCGAAGCCCCCAAAACCGACGGGCTTGCCTCCCTCACCTATCGCTCCCGCCTCCTCGGTGCCGACCGCACACTCGTAAACATCTACGGCGGCAATACGAGCGTAAAGGAGATCGAGAAGGATCACCTCGGCCGAGACGTTCCGGTGCTTTGGGTCAAGGGCTCGGGTTCCGATATCGCCGACATCATCGAGCGCGGCTTTGCCGGCCTCAAGCTGGACGAGGTTCTCCCGCTCTTTGACCGCCCGTCGATGACGGACGAAGAGATGATCGCTTACCTCGATCGCACCGCGTTCGAGACGGGCCGTCCGCGCCAGAGCATCGAGACGCTGCTTCACGCCTTCGTTCCCGCGAAGCACGTCGACCACACCCACCCCGACGCGATCATCGCCATTGCCTGCTCGCCCAACGGCCAGGAAGTGATGCGCGAGATCTGGGGCGACCGGGCGGCTTGGGTCGACTACATCCGCCCCGGCTTCACCCTCAGCCAACAGATCGGCGCCGCCGTCCGTAACAACCCTGGCATCGAGTGCGTGGTGATGGGCAAGCACGGTCTCGTTACTTGGGGACCGGATTCGAAGACCTCGTACGAAACCACCCTCCGCATCATTGGCGAGGCGCAGGCCTACCTCGACGCCCGCGCCCAGGCGGAGCCGTATGGCGGGCAGACCGTTGCTCCGGTGAACGACGAAGATCGGAAGGCTCTCCTTCTGGCCCTGCTGCCGGTTCTCCGCGGGACGATGGCGGGCGATCGAAAGGCCATTCTCAGCGTCGACTCCTCGCCCGACGTCCTCCAGTTCGTCGGTTCGAAGGACGCCAAGGAACTCTCGCAGGTTGGCGCGGCCTGCCCCGACCACCTGGTTCACACCAAGCGTGTTCCGCTTTTCATAGACTGGAATCCTTCGGAGGGCGTGGATGCGCTGGTTGCCAAGGCGAAGGAGAGCGTCGTTGCGTTCAAGGAGGAGTACAAGACCTACTTCGACGCCAATAAGGCCGAGGGCGACAAGATGTTCTCCCCGGCTCCTCGCGTTGTCCTTGTCCCCGGCGTCGGCATGATCAACAGCGGGGCCGATGCGATGGGCGCGGAAGTCTCCCGGCAGCTTTATAACCGCGCCATCGTGGTGATGAAGGGCGCGACTTCGCTGGGTGGGTTCATTTCGCTCTCGGCTCCCGAGTCGTTCGCCATCGAATACTGGCCGCTCGAACTCTATAAACTCAGCCTGAAACCCGCGCCCAAGGCGCTTGAAGGCCAAGTCGCCCTCGTAACGGGCGCGGCAAGCGGCATCGGCCGCGCGATTGCCCGCCGCCTGGCGGCGGACGGCGCCCACATCGTAGTCGCCGACCTGAACGCCGATGGCGGCGAAACTGTGGCGAGGTCCCTCCCGGGGTACCGACGCGGCATCTCCGTGGGTATGAACGTGACTTCGGAGACGGCCGTTCAAGAGGCTTTCGAAGCTGCGATCCTAGCCTACGGAGGCGTGGATATCGCGGTCAATAACGCGGGCATCGCCAGCAGCGCGCCCATCGAGGAGACCACCCTCGCCGACTGGAACCGCAACCACAGCATCCTGGGCACCGGCTACTTCCTCGTCGCCCGCGAGGCCTTCCGCTTGATGCGCCTACAGGCGACCGGCGGAAACCTGGTCTTCATATGCTCGAAGAACAGCGTCGCCGCCGGCAAGAATGCCGCCGCCTATAGCTCGGCCAAAGCCGCCGAACTCCACCTCGCCCGCTGTCTCGCGGAAGAGGGCGGCGAAGTTGGCATCCGCGTCAACAGCGTCCTCCCGGACGGTGTCCTGGCCGACTCAGGCATCTGGGACGGCAAGTGGCGTACCGAGCGCGCCGCGACCTACGGTCTGCAGCCCGATCAGCTTGAGGAGCACTACCGAAAGCGCACCACGCTCAAAGTGAACGTCGTTCCGGAAGACATCGCCGAAGCCACC
>FTBF01000217.1_pt1 | contig 50030 bp, 50 predicted proteins | sample 1639301 | NCBI WGS metagenome assembly FTBF01 (sample SAMEA3914864, study PRJEB12502) | metagenome | biome: forest; material: soil | place: USA | collected 2012-03-12 | depth 0.3 m
GAAGTGAAGCTTGAAGTCGCTCGTACTGGACGACTGCGGCCCCAGGTTTAGCTGGCCGATGGTCGCTCCTTCCGGAATGGTTGCGCTCGCCTGACTGAGATTACTGAGACCGTTTGGAGTCCCGGACTGCGGGTCCGTGGTCGACGAACTGTCCGAACCAACGATCACTCCGCTCGGAAGGTTAGGGAAGTTGTTCTTTCCCGTTCCACCCGTGCTCGTCGTACTGGTCGAACGTGTGTCCTTCAGCGAGGCGGCGTCTTGATCGTCTTCCGGGGCCAGCGTGATGGTGCTTCCCGCGCTGTCGCTGATCGTCAGTACGTAAGTCTGTCCATTTCGAATCGCCGACTCCCGGCCCAATTGGGCCAGGCGAAGGATGTCTTTGTAATGCTCGTCCCGCTCCCGGCCTCGGGTCATTGCGACGACATTGGGAATCGTCAGCGCCGCTACGATGGCGATCACGGTGACGATCACGGTCACTTCCACCAGCGTAAAGGCGCGACGCATGTTCAACTCCTTTTAGCTACTACTCGTTGACGACGAGATCTTCGTTGTCACCGGTACCGCCCTCCACGCCGTCGGCCCCATAGGACTTGAGGGTGAAAGCGTCGTTCGCGGACGACTCGTAGACGTAGGGGTTATCCCAAGGGTCGTTCACGACAGCCTTGCTTCCGTAGGGACCGCGCCACTTTCCTTCAAGGCCGGAAGGGGCGGTTTCAAGCGCACCCAAGCCTTCTTCGGTGGTGGGGTAGCGACCGCAGTTGAGGTTGAAAGTATCGAGGAGGCTCTTTGTCGTCGCCAACTCCGACTTCGCTGCGCCGACTCGAGCCTGGGTCGACTGACCAACCAGCTTCGGAACTACCAGCGCGGCAAGGATCGCGATAATCAACACGACGACCATCAGCTCGACAAGCGTAAAGCCTCGGCTTCGGCGAATTCGGGAGAGGGGCTTAGAGTTCATAGGGTTGCCATTGAGTACGTACAACAGGGTGGTTAAGATTCCCGTTTGTGGAGTCTACTTAACCGTATTCGAAGCAGAGAGGATCGGCAGAAGGACCGAAAGGACGACGAATCCGACGAATGAACCCATCGTCAACACGATAAAGGGTTCGACAAGTGAGGTAAGTCGCCGCATTCCGTTGTCCACCTCGAAGTCAAGCGAGGTCGCGACGCGGGTGAGCATCTTGGGAAGGTCGCCGGTCTCTTCACCGACCGCCACCATGTGGGTAAGCACGGGCGGGAAGGCCCCTGCGTCGCGCATCGCGTCAGCGATTCGTTTTCCTTCGCGAACATCGTTCTCGACGATGATGGCGCTCCGCCGGAAAACGCGGTTGCCTGCGGCCATGCCGGCAATTTCGAGCGCGAGAAGGATGGGAACACCGCCGTAGACCAGGGTTCCAAGTACCCGGGCGAACCGGGAAACGGTCGCCTTCCGAACGACCGGTCCAAGAATCGGGGCATTCAGATAGAACTGGTCACGTGTGTAGGCGCCGGCCTCAGTAGCGACCCATGCCTTGTAAAGGAAGAAGCCGACGACTAGGGCACCGATGATGTACAGACCCTTGCTCGTCAGGAAATTGGTCAGAGCGAGCAAAAGCTTCGTCGAAGCCGGCAGATCGTCACCCATCGAAGTGAAGATGCCCGACATCTTCGGAATCACGAAGGTGAGCAGGAATACGACGACAAAGATAGCGGTGGTCGCCAGAATGCCCGGATAGACAAGGGCGGAAACGATTTGGCTGCGTCGCTGAACCTCCATCTCCTGGAACTCCGCGAGTTGCTGGGTGACTTCCGCAAACTGACCCGAGGCTTCTCCGGCGCGGAGGGTTTGGGTGAAAACTTCGTTGAAAAGCTTCGGATGCTCGGCCAGCGCTTCGCTGACCGGCTTACCACCTTGAACTTCGGCAAGGGCCTGCTGGGCGACGTTGGAGAGAGTTTCGCTCTCCGACTGTTCCGCTACGACGCTCAGCACTCGGTCGAGGGGAAGCCCCGCCGCGGCAAGATCCGCCATACGCCGGGTGAAGAGAGCGAGTTCACTCTTGCCAACTTTGCCCTTCTTCTTGGCTTCGCCCGCAGACTTAGGGCCTTGCTGGGTAGCGGCCTGCTCGGCGATCTCCAAAACGTATCGGCCTTCCGCGGCGATCGCAGCCATGGCGGCGTCGCGGTTCGAAGCGTCGACGAAACCCGTCTTGCGCTTGCCGGACGGTTCGAGGGCGGTGTACGAAAAAGTCATTGCGATTTTGGATTTCGATTTTGGATTTTGGATTTGAGATCGTCGATCCAACACCGGGCATGGCCAGTCTACGAAACAGGCGAACGGGTTATGGGACTTTAGACTCGGTTTTGGAACAAATCCAAAACCGAAAATCGAAAATCCAAAATGATTAGATGTCTTCGCGTTGACTAACGCGCATTACCTCGGCCGGGGTCGTTTTACCCGCGAGGACGGCGTTGCGACCGTCGCCAATGAGCGTAATCATGCCTTGGTTCTGAATCGCGTGGTCCTTGATTGCGCTGCTGGGTGCGCGATCGACCGTCATGCGGCGGATCGTTTCATCCACCAACAAGAGCTCGTAAAGGCCGACTCGACCCTTATATCCCGTATTGGTGCACTTCTCACAGCCGCGGCCCTTCAGGAAGTTGCCCTTCTGATCCGGGTCGATACCGATCGCGCGGAGCGCTTCCGGCTCGTATTTGTGCGGCTGAGCGCAGTTGGTGCAGACGCGGCGGACAAGCCGTTGGGCGACGACGCCGCTGAGTGACGAAGCGACGAGGAATGGTTCCAGACCCATATCCACCAATCGCGTGACCGCGCCAGCGGAGTCATTGGTGTGGAGGGTGGAGAAGACGACGTGGCCGGTGAGCGCCGCGTGGATCGCGATTTCGCCCGTCTCATGGTCGCGGATTTCACCCACCATGATGACGTCGGGGTCTTGGCGGAGGAAGGAGCGAAGGCCGTTCGCAAAGGTGAGGCCGATGTTGGCCCGCACCTGGATCTGCGAGATGCCAGGCACCTGATACTCGACCGGGTCTTCGATGGTCAGGATGTTCGTGCTCGGCGAATAGATCTCCTGAAGCGAAGCGTAAAGCGTGGTCGACTTACCCGCACCGGTCGGACCCGTGGCGAGAATGATGCCGTAGGGGATCGTGATGAGCTTGCGATACCGCTCCAAGATCTCCGGGCTGATGCCAAGCTCTTCGAGCGAGAGCATCGCGGTGGTCTTGTCGAGAATACGCATGACCGCGCGCTCGCCAAACGTGGTGGGCACGATCGAAACGCGAACGTCGATCGAGCGGCCCCCAAGGTTGAGCTTGATACGGCCGTCTTGCGGAAGTCGCCGCTCGGCGATGTTCATCTCGCCAAGGATCTTCAGGCGCGAGACGATCGCGTTGTGCAGCCGCTTCGGCGGGCGCATCATCTCATGGAGCATGCCGTCGATGCGGTACCGGACCTTGACCTCGCGCTCGTACGGCTCGATGTGGATGTCCGAAGCGCGGTCGCGGACGGCCTGAGCGAAAATGGCGTTTACCATGCCGACGACCTGGCTGTCGTCCGCCATCCGGGTGAGGTCGGAAAGGTCGCTGACATCCTCGATCGTCGTCGACTCGTCATCTCCCGCCAGCCCTTGGAGGAGCTTTTGCAGGAAGAACTCATCGATTTTATCTTTGATGAGCTGAGGATCGGCGAGGACCGGAAGGACCGGGCGACCGGTCAGAACGCCAAGATCGTCGGCGGCCTGAAGCGAATCGGGCGAGCCAATCGCCACCACAAGCGTCTCTCCGTCCAGCGCTAACGGCAGGACTTTATGCTTCACCGCGAAGTCGCCCGGCGCAAGCGCCAAGGCGGCCGGCTCCGGTTTGACAATTTCGAGATTCACGAAATCGAAGCCGTGAGTCGTGGAAGCAAGCGGTGCGTTCTCGCTGACAGGGAGATTGATGCTCATGAGAGAACCCCAGCAAATCCTGGGAATCAGGCATCAGTACGTTTGGGGTTCGCTTTTAGGTTCCAGGGCATAGGTCGTATAAGACTTATTTGTCCTATAGGTCACATCTTCGACGGACTACGGTAGCCAACGGAGGTTACAAATCGCCTAAAGGCGATTTGTAACCTCCGTTGCTGCAGAGAGCCCGCCGTTTTTCACGACTTTTGAGTTGAGGTCGGTGCGTTTTCGTCTCCATGGGTGTAGGCGAAAGACGTCGAGGCCGAAATTTCCAAAACTAACGATGCGATCTCCAGTGGCGAGGAGTGAAAGACCTTGATATCCGGCTTCGATGTGACCGGTTTCGAAGAAGTCGGCTCGGCCCTGGTGAACGATAACCACCCGGCTTTTCCCTTCACCCGCCTCGTTGAAGACGAAAGCCGTTCGAGACGGGTCGGCGCTTTGCAACTGAAAGCTGAAAATCGTATCTGAAACGCGCGCGGTGACGTCCTGGAATCGGCCGCCACCCACCGGCACGTCAATGCGATCCCGACCCAAACGAGGCCAATCCGGGCGTGGATCGATCGCTGGCACCCCATCTCCGGAATAGATCTGCCACTTCCCATTTACGAACTGCCCAATCCCCCATCCCGAAGTATCTCCACCTAAATGGGCGTAAAGAGTGGGTCTCCCTCGCTTATCGATCCAGAAGCGTTGCAGCGGGAGGCACGGCATTGACTTCGGAGTACTCGGTGCGAAACGAGCAGGCGCCTTTCCCCGAAGGAGGAAAGTAAGGCCGCCTCCGGGTGTGCACAGCAGAAATCCTTTCCGGAATGGCGCAACTCCAATAATGCCGGCCGGGACCGGTATCCAGCGTGTGGCCAGCTTTCCTTGAGCGGCCTGCTTAGCCGTAATGATGGCGGCCTTTTTTGCTTGACCGTAACACAGAAGAACTTGTCCTTGGTTAGCTGGGGCGAAAAACGCGGGGGTATCGACGGAAGCCGTTTGGCGAATAAGGATGGGAAGAGGGAGCACCTGGTTTAGCACTACGGCTTACCTCGCGACTTGGCCATGATACGGACGCAATCGATGAACCTTGAAGCCTTCGTAGGTGTACTGGCAAAGTTGACTCTGCGACGCGAGGAAGAGGCAGGAATGGCCGAAGTCTGCGTCAATCATATTGGGATCGAGAGTGGGGGCTTGGTAGATCCGGAATCGCCCATTTTGCAGGGTCGCCACGATGGGTCCTCCTTTTTCCGCTCCATCGCGGGGACTGAATCCGAAGGCTCGAACTTTGGGCAGCCCGCTGGCGATCGGACTGGCGGACTCCGTCTTCGAAAGTTGGCGTATTCGGGCATCGGCCGCCCAGGTCAAATTAGTCTCATCAGAAAACCATTCAGGTGGACTTTTATGAGGGCCCTTGATTACATCTCCCACCGCAACTGTCCATCGACCGGCCTCGAAACGTGCCATTCCGTACGACATAAAGGGGCCCAGGTCGGCCCAGACGCATGGCCGACCCTTTGCGTCGATCTCGAATTTGTGGAACGGGTACTGCGGCATGGGCGCGGGGATCTCCGGCGCAAACCGTGTCGGTGCCCCGCCCGGGACGAAGTACGTCAACCGACCCCGGTCTCCACACACTAAAAAACCGTCCCGAAACGGCAGGAGGTCGAGCGCCCTGGTAGAAAGCCGCTTCCAACGCATCCGGCGGTGCCCTTTCAAGATCGACGAGATTTTTATGAGGTCGTAGGACGGCGGTTCTCGGCGAACGACCAGTGCATAGCCCCGATTGGCGCTCACCCCACTGAAATCGGAAGGTGTATCGATGGACGGGGTCTGACCGAGGAGGAGAAACGAAAGCACGCCGGGAACTCCAACGAGTTACCGGCGTGCAAGGTTTCTAGATTACGAATCAGTCCAGGGTGTTCAACGCGTCCAACACGGCCGCACGAGCCTGGCGCGGCTTGTCTCGGAGTTTCGTGACGATCCAAGAAGCCAGATCAAACTCGCTCGCCTGATGGATCAGATCCACCGGCGCACCGTTGATCGTGATGAAGTGGGCGGATCGCTTAGGCTTTGCATCGAGCGGGATGTTCAGATCAAGCCCCGCTGGCGCTTCGCTGCGGGCCATGGCCTCCGCGAAGTCTTCCTTCTGCCACTTCTCCAGGAAGAGCGCAAGGTTGCGAAGCATGCCGTCTTCATAGTCGAGATCGAGCCGCTTGAATGAAGAAGAGCCGACGTGGTGCAGGAACGCGCCCGGCGCGATCCAAAGCGGGAACCCGGCGAGGCGAGCTCGGAGGTTCAAATCGTCGTCCTCAAAATTTCCGAGTCCGAAGATCGGGTCGAAGCCACCGACGGCTTCAAGGCATTCGGCGGACATCAGGAAGAAGAGGCCGCGAACCTGAATCGTGCAGTCCACGTGGGAGTGGCGCTCCGAACCCCAAGCAAGGGCTCGGTCGTGCATCTCGGCCATGGTCGAATACGTTCCGATCTGGACTCTCTGCTCGCCGCTGACTTCGTTGCTCACCGGTCCGATCATGCCCACCTTGTGGCCGGCTTCCTGAATAGCGAGCGCGGCGGCGGCCAGTTGCGGAAGGCAGTCGGGAGCGGGAGTAATGTCGTCGTTCGTCACGCCATAGAAGTCAAAGCCCTCTTCCTGGAGCTTCCGAAGCGCGAGATTGGCGCCCTGGCCATAGCCCTGGTTCTTCTTCTCTTCGATCAATTCGATGAGATGCGGAGCGGCATTTCGCTCGTTGCGAAGTCGCTCGATGCCCGAGTCATCGCAACCTTGGGCCACGAGGGCGATCTTCATTTCGCCGGGGTAATGCATCGAAAGCCGGGTGATCGCCTGAGCGGCCGCCTCGATCTCTCCGCAGCACGGCATGGCCAGGCCGATGGAAGGCCAGTGGGGAAGCTCTCCGCCGTCAATCACGGCGATGGTGTAGCGGGCGTCAAGGTCGAGACCTTCCCGAATCAGGCCTGGCCACCGGTCTTCCTGGCTGAGGAAGCGGACGCGGCGAGAAGGGAAAGCAGTTTGAACGAGGACGGCGAACTCTTCGGGCGTCCATTCGACGGTGTGGAATTCGTTCCAGGGCTTGTCGTCTACCGAGTTGCCGGGGGAATGCTTGCGACGGTTGGGCGTCGAGACGACAATCGTGCCCTTGCAGGCGTCCAACGACGCAAGGAAAGCGGCAGGATCCGGAACGTGCTCGATGGTCTCGAAGCTCAGAACGAGGTCGGCTTCCGAATAATCGAACGACGCGACATCGGCCGTCTTGAATCGGGCACGGGGATACCGAGAGGTCGCGTGGGCTGTTGCCGAGTGATCGACATCGAGGCCGAGGGCGTCGGAGGCAAAAAGGGCGGCGTAGCCGGTTCCATAACCCTCTCCCGATGCGGCGTCGATGACGCGCACATTGGCGTACCAGGGGCGGAAATACGTGTAGCGCTGCCAGTGATACGCTTCAGTCAGCAGGTCACTAGCGGTCGGGACCATTCTTTCGCCGGTCCAAGCGAGTGGGGCGGGCGGGGCAGCGGCACTCATCCTAGTAGGAATGTCGGGACGCTAACGAAAATCTTTAGGGCCGGCGTCAATCGTCACGGTTATGCTTCGGTCGCTATACTGGCCGCATGCTCTTTCTTGTCGGGCTAATGGCGAGCCAGGACGTCGCCCCGCGGCTCACTTCGAACGGGCTGCACGGATACATCAACATGTCCGTGGAAAATCCGCCCGAAGAGTACGGCTACGGCGTCAGTCTTTACGCCGCCGCATGGCCACTTATCGAGCGTCCAACGACAAACTTTCAGATCGGGTTAGCATCCACTTGGATCTTGCCGGACAATCGCTCGGTCACGACGCCTTTGGTGCCTCATGGAACGGTTGCCAGAGATTCGATGCCCGAGCGAGGCCCAAGTTTCTCAACCGTGTTTCAGACCATCGAGGGCGGCCTCGGCTTTTGGGCAAGCAACCGGTTCCATGCCACCACGGCCAAGTTTCGCATGAATGGCACTCCGGATGGTTACAACCACGAGGTCTCCACCCCAGGATGGGATTTCTACGGAAACCCGTTGCCCGCCGAGCAGATGGGAATCGCGCAGCTCAGCCCCCGGGTCCTCGTCCCGCCCGACGGCATTACTTTTTCCAAGAAAACGTGCGGAGAGCTGTTTGGTTACGCGTGGATGGCTCTTCCTCTGATCAGTGCCAAGAAAGTACCGGTAGTGACGGGCGATCAGTCCTGGACCCTCTTCTTTAACGCAAAGAATTTTCGCGGACCTGTCGCGTTCTACCTCCCTTCGACCTGGTCGCGGATGTCCGCCCACTACGAACCGGCGGTGGGGAGGGGGCTCGACGCCTTGCGAGGAATCGCCAATAGCGGTGCGATCGAGATAAACACGGTTCCACGCCTTGTCAGCGGTACGGGCCAGATGGACTTCTCTCGTATCCCAGAGCTCCAATTTCCGTGCGACGCGAAGGGCGAGACAGTGCTGATGCACGACATGAAGGCCTACTCGAAAGAGGCCCTGTGGAACCAGGTCGACTCCTGGATGAAGGGTGGTGCCCGTCCTACGGGGCGGTTTGATTCAACAGGCGCCTTTCTTCCCAGGATCACCGCCAACCCTTTGGAGGTGACCCAGGACGACAGCGAGAAGATCCGAAACGTGGATCGGTGGGTTCAAACGGCGAGCCTGGACGACCATACGTTTGGCCTTCGATGGGCGCAATCAGCAGTGACTCGGTGGAAATCGAAGGTTCAGAAGGGTACTTTCCCGAGCTATTTCCGACGCAGTGGAAAGTTGATGGAGGCGATTTCGAAGACCGATCTTCCGACCAGCACCGGTCTCGTCGGGGCAACCTTTCCCGCACCGGACGAAACTCAGTCGTACGTTCCTTCCGATCAAGGCGGAGGAGTCTGGCAAACTCCCGGACCTAAGGCGGGACCCTTCCGGGTTCGGCTCGCCGACGGCAGTGTGGTGACCTACTACTGGTACCGATTCATCGATCAGCCATCGATGCAGAACGCGAACCTGAGCGAAGCAGACAAGGTGCAATTACAGACGTTGGTCGAAAAGATCCAAAGAAACTGGACACCCGAGAAGCAATACATTGCTCCGCCAAGGCGAGGGACCCTCGCCAGTCTGGATCCGGCGGTGCTGGTGAAGCCGCCCAAAGGTTTGGGCGTTGGGTTTGTTCCGATCGCCATTCGACAGGATCCGGGGCCATTAAAGGCTGGAACCTAAATCCCGTGCGGCTACCTTCGCTGCCCGGAGGGTTTTAAAAAGATCTCCGGGCCATCGCCATCAAAAGGAGGGCGTAGCTCTCTACTTTTTCCGTCGCCGCAAGACAACCAACGTACCGAGGCCGAGTCCCGCCATCGCCGCCGGCTCCGGAACCGCCTGAACGTAAAAGTACGTGGTGACCTCCCGGTTGTAGTTCAGATAAGACGTTGCGCCGCCGAAACCATCGTTCTCGGTCTTGATGGCGCTGGCGTAGGTCAGGTGAAGGGCGTAGGTGTGATCGCCGACCAGCGTGTTGCTCGGGATATCGAGGTTGAAGCCATTATTGCCCGGATTCAGACCGCTTAGCGGAGTGATGCCGCCGTCGAGGTCATCCAAGGTGTAACTGGTGTGGAAAGCGTTGGTCGCGGCGTTGGGGGTAAAGCTCGGAACGCTGAGGCTAAACGCCTGCCCGGCAAACAGATTTTGCAGGTCGTCGTACTGGGAAAGGGGAGAGATGGTCGGCAAAGCGGAAAACTCCCTCGTATCGAGGAGGACCGCGTCTTGCTCGTTAGCTCCGTTATTGCCAAGGTGAAAATAGTAATTGCCGTTTAAGTAGTTTCCGCCCAGCGTGTGTTCTTCAAACTTAAAGTCGGCATCGAGAACCCTCGTATGATAGACAATGTCGCCTGGACTACTAAAATCTGGGTCCGGAGCATCGACCGCGCCGTAGTTGAAATCGCTGGGATTGACTCCGTGGATGGCTAAGCCGACGGAGTAGTCGTTCGTATTAATGTGGTTCGCCGCATCCTGTACGCCGAACGCCGTCCGAGTGATTTCGTAAGAGGTCGCGAACTGGGCGGAAGCGCTGGCAGCGAGGCAGGCTACGAAGGCGGTGGCAATGGCGGTTCGCGAGAATTTCATCGGATGACTCAACCTTCGATCCGAAGGCCGCACTAATATCACACGTGAAAGAGTTCGCGTTAACGCTGTGGTTACCAGTTTAAGCTGCCTACCGCGAATGTTGACCCAGATGGAAGAAGAGGGGCGATCGCCTCTCTTCTCTACCAAAGCGGTGGTGGGCGAGAAGGGACTCGAACCCTTACGTCTATTAAACGCTGGAACCTAAATCCAGTGCGGCTACCAATTACGCCACTCGCCCTTGAACTTTAATTGTGGCCTAGGGCGGGGCGACCGTGCCACGGAGGATCACCACGCCATCCCCAATGACGATCTCCGTCATCGTCGCTTGGATTGGAAGGTCCTTCGTATCCAGAACCGGATTCACCTTCGCGAGCTGGCTTTGTACAAGATTTTTCGCCCCCGCGCCCATCACGTCGACCGACTCGATATCGATCCAAAGTTGGCTCCCGTCGACGATTCGAAGGCTTGCGACAGCGGTGATCTTAAGATCGACGAGGACCGTCTTCTTCGCCTTCACGTGCAGCTTCCCACCCTCCGCGCTAATGGAGATGCTGTGCATTCCTCCGAGATCTTTGTCTTGAAGGAACGCCATCAGGGCCGACTCGGTAACCGTAGCCTCCATTGAGCCCGGGCGCGCGAGATTTAGAGCAAACGGGCTCGAGTCGAGCGTTCCGCCATCCCCACGGATATCGACGTTGGCGACGGTAAGCCCCATCGGGAGAAGGACATCTTTGAAGTTAAAGGCAAAGGGCCCGACTTCCACGCGATGGTTCGACACGGTTTCGATTGAACCTTATACGGCGACATCTCCACTGCGAACGTCCGCGTCGAAAATTCAGCGCTTAGCCTTAGCCCAGCGTGAAATAAAACGTTGCCCCATTGCCCGGCGAGCCCTCTGCCCAGACCCGGCCGCCATGTCGCTCGACCGCCCGCTTCACGTTGGCTAGGCCGATTCCCGTGCCTGAATACTCTTCCCGGTGAAGCCGTTCGAACGGTTGGAACAGTTTGCCGACAAAGGCCATATCAAAGCCGATTCCGTCGTCCTTCACGAAGAAGACGCGCTCCCCGTCCCGCTCGGTCGAGCCAAATTGGATCTGGGCACAGCCGCCAGGCTTACTGTATTTGCAAGCGTTTTCGAGAAGGTTTTGAATCGCCATCCCGATGAGGCGTGGGTCGCAAAGGGCCTCCATTCCGGAGTCGATTTCGACGGCGGAACAGCAGTCCATCTGCACCAAATCAACCTCGCTGGCCACGTTGCGAGCCAATGCGGATAGATCGACCCGTTCCAGCCGGACCTCTCGCGTTCCGAGCCGTGCATACCGAAGAAGATCGTCCAGCAACTGGGCCATCCGCTTTGCCGCCCCCTTTAGCCGTTCCAATCTTTCTTGACCTTCGAATGAAACTCGAGGCCCTTCGTCCTGGAGGACGAGGGTAGCGTTCGATACGATGGCCCTAAGCGGCGCCCGCATATCGTGGGAGACCGAATAGGTGAAGCCCTCCAGTTCCTGGTTCTTGGAAACCAGGTCCTCCGTCCGGCGGGCTACTTGAATCTCAAGCTCGGCGTTCGTTCGTTCGACCGCCTCGCGCGCCGCGGCTTCGCTCAGGTGGCGCTGCCAAGCCATCGAGGCAAAGAGGGTTAGGCTCTCCAGCATCCGCCGATCCTCCGAGTCGAAGTGACGATGCTCGTCGTGGGTCAGCACCCACAGCGTACCGACGACCTTCCCGTCCTGCCAGAACGGCGCGATCATCTCCTCATAGACCGTCCGAATCGGATCTTCCATGATGGGGAAGAGGCGTCCGGGCTGGGCAAAAAGCTGCGTTGCCTGTTCCGAAATCACCGTATTGCCGGGACTGACCGAGCGAGCTACGGTGGTTCCTTGGGCAATCGCAAACGTGCCCGCCGTCGCCAGCCAACGAAGGTTCTCCACTCCGTCCGCGCCGGTTTCCAACACCGAAAGCCCGGCCCCGTCTCCGCCGCACCGATCCGCCACGATCTCAACGAGCCGCTGCCGAATCGCTTCCGGCCGCTCCCCATAGATCGCCATTAGCTCGCGTAGCGCCACGTTCTCCCCGGCATAGTCCGGCTCGCGAAACGGGCGAAGTTCAAGCTCATGCGTCGCCAGAACAGCTTCCAGGGGAACGTTGGGCATGGGAGGTGAAGCGATTCAATTGTACTATCGCCGCCACGATTTACATCGACATTCTAGGCACGAGTTCTCGGGATCTCGCGCCGAAGTCCCGCCATCAAACTCCCATGATCCGAAAACTCAAGAACGGCTAGTACCGCATCTACTCCCGCAAAGTAGACAAAGAGACCGGCAAACGACGCAACCTCGGCACCTTCGACTCCCGCGAGGCGGCGGAGAAGCACGAACGAGAGATTCAGTACTTCAAGGGCCACTGACAGGCTTTCCAAATATGAAAAGCGCTCCCTAGAAGTGTCGAGAGACAAGCGGCGCGAAGTCCTCGCGTTATGGTCGCTTGCGGCGTGCTCCAGATTCAAGAACTGGAGCATCGACATTCGAACTCAAGACACTTACCGATTCGGCGCCGCCGACGTGAGCTGTTCGTGCAACTGGCGCAGATGCTCGATCCAGACCGGATTGTCTTTGAAGCGGCTCTTGGGTAATTCCTCGTCCGCCTCTTTCCAACAGGCAAGCGCTAAGGCGGCATCGTTTGACTTTTGATAGAACACGGCTGCGGAGTACAGACAAAGAAAGTCGGAGCGGCCGGTCGCTTTCAAGGCCGATTCAATCGCCTCTCGACCGAGGTCCTTGTTGCCCATTCCGCCTGTTTGGCCGATGGCGAACTGGCAGATGGCTCGGATCTTATCGTCGTCCTTGGATTCGGAAAATGCCTTGATGGTTTCTCGGCAGCGATGGAGATCGTCCTTGGCAAACCAGCCTAGCCGGAGAAATCCGGCGCTTGTGGTTAGAAAAGGACGTTCCTTAACCAACGGTTCCAAGGCGGCTTCCGCGTCGGCTTTCTTCCCCGATTTGTAGAGCGCATCGATTTTCTGGAGAGATGCAAAAGCCTCCTCGCGTTCCACCTCACGCTTTCGATCCTCGAGATATCGAACCTTAAAGGCATCCTCGTCGAATTCGCCCGTCTTGATCTCCTCAAGCGGTCGATCGAGGTTCATGGGATGGCCGATCCACTCGATTCTGCCTTCCTTAACCACAAAGGCAAGCGGGATGGCGTCGTGCCCGGAGGCTTTCATCCAGGAGGCGGCCATGCCGGTTTGGTTGCCCCCGTAGCCCACGTTGTAAGCCATTTTCGTGCCCATCTGATCGACGAAGCGCTTCACACTTCCGTCGGAAGCGTCTTCCAGAATGCTCAAGCCGATAAAGGTGACATCCGGATTCTTCTTTGCGAGATCCGAGAGGTGCGGCATACATTCTTTGCACGGCACGCACCAAGTTGCCCAGAATTCAACCACATAGAGCTTGTCCTTCCTGAAGGAGCTAATAGGTGTGCCTTTATACCAGGAGTCCACCTTCAGAGCTGGCGCAGGCGAGCCTGGGCCGAGGGGGTCGGGCGAGCTTGCCGAACTGAACAAGCCACATCCGATGGTGAGAATCAATGAGAAAATGGGGGAGTTCATTTGGTGTCTGGGGGCGGCGTGACGATCGGTGAGGATTGCGCCCCAGAGGGACCGGTCCCCGCGCCGATATGCACGAGTACGCCTTTGGAGGGAGGCGGCGTGTTGTCGACATCCTCAGCTCGGTTGCAGCCGCTAACTACGGCGGCTGCAACCAACGAAGCGATCAGTTTTATGGTCTTACTCATTTCGTGAAGTGGGGGGAAAGAACCCAGTCGTAGTAGCAACCGCTGGCTGCGTCGGTTTGATTGGCGTAGTAGCCGGACAACGCGCCGTCGCTATCGGTCACCACCGGGCTATCCCCGGCGCCGTTCATGGAGTATTTCGCGTGCCCGTCCGCCCGGGCGATGTTAAAGCCCTTTCCGAAGACGTTGTAGCTACCTACTCCGAACGTTCCGAAGGCTTGGACGCAGTCCGGACCGCTGTTTTGAAAGATGTAGTTGTCGTCTGCGAACTGTCCAGGGAAAAGGTATCCGTGGCTCGCCGTATAGATGAGAGGCATCGAGAAGCTGAAACCCGGAATATCCGTGCTGCCGATTCCCGACCAAATGACCGTGGCGTCGGCGGGCGAGTCAAGGCCTGAGGAGTTCCAGCTATTCATGTAGCTGTTCATCGTGTAGGACATGGCAAAGCCGGTTGGATTGGGGAAGCTCGGCCCTGGATCGTTAGGATTCGGGAACCAGTCCTTGATGGCGCCCGGGCTCTTATAAATGGCCCAGTTCTTAATGTAGGGCTGAACCGAGTTTGCCCAGGCGGACGGCTCGTAGGGCTTTGGATTAACCGCTCTGACCGCCGGGGTGGTGAACTTCTTGATGCCGAAGTCACCCGGGTAAGCCAGAGGCATCAAGTCGTCGTTGTCGCCCGAGTACATCAGGAAGCCCAGCCCAAGCTGTTTGTTGTTACTCAGGTCGGAGGTCTTCTTTGCGGCGACCTTCGCTTGAGCAAATACCGGGAAGAGAATCGCGGCGAGGATGGCGATAATGGCAATTACGACGAGGAGTTCGATGAGCGTGAAGGCAAGGGCACGTTTGAACATAAGGATGATTCACCGGTCCCAGGAGCGGGCCGCTGCTGAACATTTAAAACCGTATTAATCAAAGCTTTATCAAACGGGGAGTGTCCGCTCAAAATGAGTCTGATATGGCATGTCTGCTCTGCGGGAAGGCCTTTGCCCATTGGAGCGCGAAGGCATGCCCACGGTCTCCGAGGAGAGAACGTCCATATCCGTGGCTGGACTCGAAAGACTCCGCCCCCATGAGGGTCTTCGCTTCCGATTCGCTTTCAGACAGGAACGCTAGCCATTCGTCGTTCAATGTCGGCGTGCTTGGATGCTCTACCGAGTTGACGACGCCGATCAAGGTAGCGGCCGTCTCGCCGTCACCTGCCAACGAGGCGGAGCGGGCCAAATTAATCAGTGCGTGCAGGCCTTCCTCTTGGAACCCGACGGCCCGGCTTAACTCCAGTGCCTCCACCGCAAAGGTGACGCTTTCTCGCAGCCGTCCGACACGCCCCAGAACGACTCCCATGTTGTTGAGCACCATGGCCCTGGAAGTCAAGTTGTCCACCGAGTCAAGCCGAACGAGACAATCCTGGAAATACCGTATGGCCAACTCGTTGTTCTTTTGATGAAAGGCGAGATCGCCCAGATTGTTGAGAACGCCGATGGCGCGAACTTGGTTGCCGAGCGACTCTTCGAGAGCATACGCCTCGTCGAAGTACCGCCTAGCCAAGGCAAACTCGCCTCGCTCACGGGCAACGTTCCCGAGGTTCAGTAAAGCTCGCGCGGTGGCCGCCCGGTCTCCGATCTCCCCCGCGATGCCGAGGCTCCGTTCCATGAGCACTCGCGTAGAATCGTATTCTCCAAGGCGAAACATAACGATGCCGAGGCTATAGAGTTGCTTAGCCGTACCGCCCAGATCGTTAATCTCTTCGAAAATCCGGAGCGCTTCCTCGTGTGCATCTCGAGCGGACGGATAGTCGGCCTGGAACCAAGCGAGTCTTCCGAGCGCCGAGAGCGCTTGGGCCCTTCCGGCGGGGGATACGTTGCGATCCTTGATTGCCAACAGGCGCTTGAGCCACTCCCGGCCTTCTTCGATCGGCCCTTTGGCCTCCCAGTAATCCTGGAGATTGGAAGCGATGCGGAGCCCTGTGCGAGCCTTGCCGGTCTGTTCGCTCCATTCCAGAGCCGCCAATAGGTTGCCTCGGTCTGCTTCGATTTGGGCGATCCAGGAAGCTCTATCCGGACCGGACGTGAATTGGGCGGCCTCCTCCGCGAAGTTGGCCAGCCACTCGGCATGATCGTTCCGCGCCGCGAAGCGCTCATCCGCGGTCAACCGTTGCCAACCAAACTCTCGAAGGGTCTCCAGCATGGTGTAGCGGGCCATGCCCGTCGAGTTGGTCAAGTCGACCTGCAGGAGCGAACGCTCAACGAGGTGGGCCAAATACTCGGCCGTCTGAGATTCGCGGCATATGTACGTGGCGGAGGCGACCGTCCAACCGCCGTGGAAGACGCTCAAGCGGACAAAGAACCCCTGTAGTTCCGGGGGGAGCATCTGATAGCCGTACTCGAGGGCCGCCCGCATTGACCGGTGGCGTTCGGGGAGATCTCGCTGGCGGCCAATAAGCAGCGTGAATCGGTGCTCAATCCCCAAAGCGATTTGTGCAAGAGAGGTCGTCTGGGTGAGTGCGGCGGCTAGTTCGAGGGCGAGCGGGATTCCCTCCAGACGGAGGCAAATCTCCCGAATCGTCGTAGAGTTCTCCGCTGTTACGACGAACCCGGAACTCACCGCCTGCACGCGATCGACGAACAATTGGACGCTCGGGGAAGAGAGCATCTCTTCGATTTCGCCCGCCGCGGAAGGCAGTGGTAGCGGTTCGACGGCCAACAACCGTTCCCCCTCGATGCTGAGCCGGTGACGGGACGTGACGATGACTTTGAGCTCGGGAAGCTTTGTGAGGAGCTCTCGAACGAGAATCGCCCCTTCTTCCATGAGATGTTCGAAGTTGTCGAGGACTAAAAGCCGAGACCCATCGCCCGCTAAAGCGTTGATCGCTTGATTTAGCCCGTTGCCAGAGCCGAGAAACTCCTTATTGACGGCTCGTAAGATAGCGTCCGGAATCTGTCCGGCGTGGGTCAGCTCTGCGAGGGAGAGAAATCGAACTCCGTTCGGCATCTGGTCGTGGAGATCCCACGCGATTTCGATTGCCAAGCGCGTCTTTCCGCAACCACCGAGACCGAAAAGGGTCAGCAAACGCGTCTGATCGTTTAGGAGAAGCCGCTTGGCTTCCTGAATATCTTCTTGCCGCCCGAAAAGTCGAGTCAGCCGGCCAGGCAGCCTTGAGGGTTGAGGCGCCGACTTGGTATCCGCCAGAATAGCCGGCGTTGGCTGACTCGTTAGGAAGATGCCTTTCCCGGCCGGTTCTTTTGCGACACGGGCAATTAAATTCTTTGTGGCCGTCGTTGGAACATCGCCCAACTCTTCTTGCAGGATCCGCTCTAGGACGCGAAACTGCCGCATGGCCGATCGGGGATCGCCAAGCAGGCCGTGAAGGCGGATCACGGCAGCGTGGTGCTCCTCCTCCAAGGGTTCGATAACCGCGAGACGGCGGGAGGCCTCGAGGGCCTCGGAAAGATCTCCCACGCCCTCGCTGATCGAGGCCAACATCTTAAGCGCGTTCCCATGGCGATCGGATATCTGGTCGCGTGCGGCCGATATCCACGGGTCATAGAACCCCGGCAGCAATTCTCCTCGGTAAAGCCCGATGCTGTACTTTAGGCTGGCGATCTTTTCCTGGTCGGGAATTTGAGAACGGGCGACTCGGAGAGCCCGCTCGAAGTCCTCAACGTCCGTCGTTGCCGATGCGGGATTCAGTTGAACGGTGTGCCGATCCGAAAGAAAAACGCTTCCTTTCGGAAAACAATGCGACTCAAACTGGGTTCTAAGTGAATAGAGCGCCTGATTCAGACGAGGACGGGTAAGGGCTGGATCCGAATCTGGCCACAACATTTCCGTCAGTTCTTCTTTCGGATGGCTCCGGTCCCGGTTCAGGGCGAGGTAGGCAAGGAGTACCGCAGTGCGCTGTGTCTCGAACCGGTTGACGACATTCTCGTCAAGACAGGCGCGGAGCCAACCGAGCAACTCAATACGCCACATTGCCCCCACCCTATAGATCTTACGCCCCGTGCCGTGGAGCCTATCGCCACCGCCCGTTTCGGGGAGAGAATCCTGGCAATTCTGCTTGGGAGGGTGGTTTGGCGGAGTTTCGGTCATCGCTGGCCCCCAAGAGGATGACCCTCGATGATCAAGACTTCATCAAATGAAATCCCCCCTCGCTAATCCTGTTCCGAAATATCTGACCGCGACTTGCTGCCAACGATTCTTTTGCGCAGCGTCGCCATGGAAATCATGGCTGACCAGGACTTAGGAGACAGTCGCGGCCATTTCTTGCGTGCGCGTTGTCGCGGCCCGCTCCAGATTCAAAAACTGGAGCCTCCATCGAGATTCGAACTCGAGACCTCTTCTTTACCAAAGAAGTGCTCTACCCCTGAGCTATGGAGGCGGGGTCGGCTGGTGGGGAGTGTAGGATTCGAACCTACGAAGGCATCGCCGACAGATTTACAGTCTGTTCCCATTGGCCACTCGGGCAACTCCCCAGACCGTCGGATAATATACCCCTGATCTTTCGCGCCGCGCCACCCCGTCGTGCGCTATGATTAAACGTGTTTTTACATTTTTGGTGAGATTCTCAATGCCTATTTTTCCTCCCTTCGGCAAAATCCGGCGTCAGCTACCCTTGGTGGCAGGGGCTTTGGTGCTTACACAGGTGCCTGCGGTCCCTCTTCTTCTGCTCGGTGGCAAGCCCACCGGCATCGAAATTGTTGCCTACGCCATCGGAAGCGTGGCCGCCTGCCTTGGCGTCGTAGCGGTCGGTTTAGCCTGGTGGGAGCGTATCGAGCGGGTGGTCTCGCTGGTCCGTTCCTATGCGGAGGAGGGAAGGCTCCCTTCCGCCACCAAAGGGCATCCAGAGCGCGGGGCGGTCCTGGAAGTTCGTGCTTCGCTTAACTCCCTCGACCAGGCGCTACGCAGTCTGGAGAATGAAGCGGCCCGAGATCCCTTAACCGGAATCCTCAATCGTCGGACCTGTTCCGCCCGCTTAGAGGGTGATCTTGCTCGATCAGCGCGCAGTGGCGTGCCTTTCTCCATCGCTATCTTCGATATGGACGACCTCAAGTCCATCAACGACTCCCATGGACACGCTGCCGGGGACTCGGCTCTCCGGCACTTTGCCAAGACCCTGGGCGAGGCAACCCGCGAGGGTGATTGGGTGGCCCGGTGGGGAGGCGACGAGTTTGTGCTTGGCTTATGGGATGCGAACGGTGACTCCGTCTTGATGATCGCAAACCGGGTCATCGAGTGCCTAAACGCGGCCCCGGCCGTCCTCGGTGAAAAGAGCGTAGTCCTAAGCGCCAGTTTCGGCGTTGCCCAGGCCCAAGAGGGCGACGACCCCACGCTTTTGTTCTCCAGGGCCGATAAGGCGCTTCTAGTGGCAAAGGGAACTGGACGCGGACGCGTCAGTACCGCCTAAACTAGAGCCCATGGAAGCCGAACGGCCAGATCGCACGGTTTTGGTGGTCTGCTACTGGAAGGCGGCGGTCGGATACGCCATCTTCGCGCTGATCGTGGCCGTCATCCTCGGCGTGGCGATCTCCCAAGGCGGCAGCCCTCGTTGGCTGCTCGTGTACCTCCCGATCCTGGCGCTCTACCTTTTCGTCAACTTCAATCTTCGCCGGGAGTGGGAGTTCTGGACTTTCCGACTTACCGAGGAGACCCTCGAGATGAATCACGGCTGGCTCTTTCGTCGGTCACGCACGGTTGCCAGAGACCGTATCCAGCACCTCGATGTCACCTCAGGGCCCTTCGACCGCCGTTTCGGAATCGTCCACGTTGTGGTTCACACGGCGGGTACCACCGTCGGTACGATTCCCGGACTAAGTCCCGAGCGGGCGGATCGGCTCCGAGAACAGATTTTCGGGGCGGTCGTTTGAGGCGTCTTCACCCCGCTACGATGATCGTCGCCTTTCTGCCAAAGCTGGCGGAGGCGTTTCGGCAAATCCTGCCTGTGCTCTTCATCTCGTTCGTGGGAGGCCATGGCAACCGGAGCGAACTGATCGTCTCCGCCATCGGCGTTCTCGGCGGCTTCGGCGCGATCGGCGCCTATGTCACCACCCGCTTTGAAGTCACTGACGGCCAAATCACCTACCGGACAGGCTGGATCTTCCGCAAAGACCGGCGAATTCCACTCGCCCAGGTCCAAAACGTCAACCTTCGACAGGGACTCCTCGAACGGCTTCTGAAGGTCGTAACCCTGGAACTCGAAACCGCGGGCGGCAAAGGGGCCGAGTTGAAGCTCTCCGTGCTCTCGGAAGCGGAAGCCGAGCGGCTTCGGGTGGAGCTTATGGCCGAAGCGTCCCACCCCCATGAGGTTGAAAGGGACGAGGACGTGTACCGAATCTCTCGGCACGACCTGCTTCTCGGCGCCGTCACCGAGCACCATACGATCGCGTTCCTAATCTCGGCCCTGCCTATGATCGGTTTTCAAAGGGTCTTCCGTATGAGCCAAGTCTGGGCGTCGTTGCCGCCCACGGGCCAGTGGTTCGTGGGAATCGCGGCCACCGTCGTCGCGCTCATCGCAGGTTGGCTCTTCGGCGCTTGGCAGTATGTGCTCCGCTATGGAGGCTTCACCGTCCGTCGCGAACCGGGGGTGACGCGGGTGGCCTATGGCCTGCTCACGAAGGTCCAAGTCGCGATCCGCCCGGTCCGGATCGAATACGCCCTCATCTCCTCCACCCCTTGGCAGCGTCTGGTCCGGAGAGAGACCCTCTCAGTCGGAACGGCCGGCACCTTCGGTGAGCAGGGAACCGTCGCCAAACTCGCCCTCATGATTCCGCGAGAGGAGACCCCTGCGGCAATCGAAAAGGTGATCCCGGGCTTGGATCTTCGCGCGTTAGGTTGGCAAAGCTTCCCGCGATTCTACGTTCTCTTTGTGATCGTGCGAGGTTTGATCAGCCTAGCCATCGGGAGCCTCTTCCTAATTCCCTTCGTTTACTTGCCAGAGACCCCCGCTCGTTGGTTCTTCCTTCTCGTTCCGCTCTCCATCTTGAGCGCGGTGATCGATCGTCTTGCCGGGGCGAGGCGGGCGGGTTATGCCGTGAGCGATGGATTCGTGGCCGTCCGGCAGGGCTTCTTCCGGCAACGCGTCGAGATCATGCCGATGGCCAAAGTGGAGGTCGCCATGCTCCACCAGCCGCCCTGGTGGCGAAGCCAGCGGCTCGTGGCCGCTGGGGTCAAGGGGATGGTTCACGGGATCAGTCTTCCAATGGTGCCCGCCGATGTCTTCGAATCGCTGAAGAGCACCCTTCGAAACCTCGCGGCTGAACGGCAAGTGCCTCAACTTGCCACCGAAGCCTCGCCTGTCGTATAGTCCGGCGATGAAAGGCGATCCGAAGGCGAAGACGCGAGAGGAGTACCTAAACAGCCTAACCCCGGCGCGGAGAGCCGACATCGACCGGGTCGATATCCTTATTCGCCAAACTGCTCCCAACCTCGTTCCGGGCTACATGTCCGGCTTTCTGGGCTACGGTCACTACCGCTACAAGTACGAAAGCGGGCGGGAAGGGGACTCGTTTCACATCGCCATGGCAAGCCAGGTGCAGTACCTTTCGATCTACGTGAGCTGCGGTCTCGGTGACGGCTATCTGGCAAAGAAGTACGGTCCCCGGCTTCCGAAAGCCAATATCGGCAAGTGCTGCGTCCGATTCAAGCGCCTTTCGGATCTGGACGAGTCGGTCTTGAAGGAGTTATTTAGGGAAGCCGCAGCGGCGGTGGAGTAGCGCTCAAGCTACAAACCTCAAACACCGGATCACATAGCAGGGGTACACCTTGCATGTGCCCGATTTCCACGCCTCTTGGAGTCTCTGTCGCAGCCGCTACCTCGCCGAATACGAGGGCTTGACCCATGAGCAGCTTAACTGGCGTATCCAGTCCGGAACACTGACCCTTGCCGAAGCGGCGCTTCATGTGGCCGGCGTCGAAGTGAAGTTCGGCAGCGCCATCCTCGGCATCGAGCCGGAGGGTGAGCTTGCCCGTATCGTCTCCGCCGGCACTGACGGCGTGACGAACGACAAACCGTTCCCGTACTCGGTCGAAGAGATGACTCCCGAATTCGTCGCCGACGCCCTGGCCAAAGCCAAAGCCGTCGTCGAACCCGCCCTCCTCGACCCCACCGCCGAAAGGAGAGCCGTCACCATGGTGAGTGCCCTAGGCCCGATCATTACCGGAGAAGGGGCACTCGCGCGGCTGGGCTTCCATGCCGCGTATCACCAAGGGCAGGCTTATCTCATTCGCAACGCGCCGGGTTTCCCAGCGTAACGTCAAGGGGGTTCGACCCGTCCGTTTGGTATGCGCTCACTGCTGCTCGCTCCGCTTGTTGTCGGCCTGGCCTATGTTGCCCAAGAGACGTCGCCGAAACGTTCGGCGACATTCGGCGCCGCCACCCTCGAAGCGAGGGGCGCATGCGATGTTCGGCCCGAAAACATTGCCTGCTGGGACATGGACGGCGCGAAGTCGGCCGAGTTGGAGGACGGTATCCGGGGAGCTCTATCCAACGGGAACGAGGTGCAGTTCCGATTTGGCAAGAAGAATCGGATGCTCGCCTTCCGTCGGCCGCAAAACATGGGTTTCTCCTACCGGGTGGGTACAAACACATCGCTCTACGGCACTTGGAACGTGAACGGCGACCCGACCACAGAATTCGTTCGTATCCCCGCCGACCCCTCGGATAAGCAGGTCGTGGTTACCGCGCAGGCCACGATCCCAAGCTTGAAAGATGAGGAGATCGCATTTCGGGAAGGCGCTGTCGGCCAGATCGACGGTCGCAAAGTCGAGATTGGGGCAATGATCAAAGTGGTTCCCGCCAAGACGCCACCCAACGCGCGGCCCTACTATTACGGCCAACCGCGACCGGTCGATGGCTGGAACGTGGTGATGGGCATTTCCAGCAAGGAAAACGAGTACCTCAACTGGACCTACACGGCGCTTGACTCGTCCGGCCAGCCGATTAAGTACGTGGATGCGCAAGGCAAACCGATCACCGCGATGAAGGCGCTTGCCCTCGAGCCGAACATTCAAGCCAACGGCAACTATCCCTATCCGAATGGCGAAACCCCGGTTCCAAAACCCAAGGCGGCCATGGCGTTCTACCAGGGCGGCGGACCCGGACCTGCCTTCCGGGCGCTGACGAATATCGATCCTAAGTCGATTGCTACCCTTCGTATCCGCGCCAGCCACACGGAGTCGGCGGATCTCGGACCTTTCCCGCTCGACCCGAAATGAAACTTTTATTGGCGGCGGCGTTGGCGGCGCTCGGATTCGGGATCCCCGATCCAATTCTGAAGCCAGTGGGCGTTTGCGAGATCGACGAAGGCAGCGTCGCCTGCTGGGATCTTCAAGGGGCGCCTAACGAGGATCTTGGCCGGGAAGTCGGTTCGCGGCTCGGTGAAAACGTCTACCTTGGATTCGTCCCGCACTATAAGAACCGGTATCTCTTCGCATGGCAAGATTTCGAATCGCAGATCCAGTCGTACTCCACAAACGGACCCTCGTCCGTCAATTTCCTCACCAAGCCAGGTGATAGGACGCTCATCGCGATCCGGGCGGCGGCCGACCTTACGGCGAAGACCGGAACCGTCTCTCTTCATCTAGGGATCCGAACGGGAGGTCCGGCGGAAATCAGGTTGCGCGAAGGCGAAAGCGCGACCGTCGAGGGCGTCAAACTGACCGTCGGTCGCGCCGAAGCCTCCCCGTTGAGCCCCTGGGGCGGTTTTAACCCGCCGTGGCGGTTTGGACTAGATCGAACCGAAACGGAGCCTGAGACCCGCCTCTCCATCCAAGCGCTTGACCGGCAAGGAAAGCTTATCGAATACGTAGACGAGTACGGCAAGCCGGTTGATGCGGCGAAAGGCAAGGCGTTATACGACCAGATTCAAGCGGGCAAATGGGATTGGAAGCTTCCTCTGAAGATCTTCAATTCCGTAATCCAGGATGGAGGCATGTATCCGGGCCGGCAAGAGCCCTGGATCTATATGAACATCGACCCGAGGTCGATTGCCCGGCTGCGCGTCCATAGGGTCGTCGATCGGGCCGTTACTCTAGGTCCTTTCCCCCTCGATCCCATTCAGTCCAAAACGCCGTAGAAGACCTGAGTCTCGTATCGGAACTCGACCGTACCGTTCTCGGCGGTGCGGTCGAACAGTTCTCGGAGCGCCGCCATCATGGGCGAATGCCGCTCGTCGTCGGGTTGAGGGGCGTAGGAGGAGGACATTAGACGGCCCTCAACCCCGGTGAAGTCGAACTGTTGGCGGTTCGGGAAAGTAGCGGTTCTCATGCCACCACCGAACCAGGCTTCGAGGTCGTCCGGCTCGATCTCGTTATGGCGAACCTTTAAGTAGTCGGTGGCGTAGGTCCGCAGAATCGCTTCGTAGCCCTCGAGAAATGCCGATCCATTTTCGATTCGATTATTCCAAATCAGCGCCACCCACTTCGGAGAACGGAGGATTCTCCGGAACTCCTGGAGCGCCTCCGCACGATTGAACCAATGAAACGCTTGTGCGGCTACAACCAGATCGACCGACCCATTCTCCAGGCCCGTGGCTTCCGCTGGTGCGGCGACACTGTGAAAAGCAGAATTTCCGCCGAGTTCGGCTTCGGCAGCCTCCCGCATCGCCGCATTCGGTTCCACGGCTTCTACCGATAAGCCGCCCTCCAGAAGCAGCCTTGTAAAGATGCCCGTTCCGGCGCCGATATCGGCTACCGTAGCTCCAACGTACAGACCGCACTCCTGCTTCAGGAGGTCGACCACTGCGGCCGGATAGCTTGGCCGATAGAGCACATAGTCCCGAACGCGAGAGGTGAAACGGGCTTTTGGGTCGGTCGCCATGGCTCTTTCAGTATGATGAGGTCGGCATGGCGGGTAGGTTTAGCATGGGCGGTGATTGGGCGGGACACTACGTGAGCCACTACACTGAACGCCCGGAAGGTCCCGTCTTTGGTGTGACTGCCCGTCTCGTCGAGGTCGCAGGTGCCTTCAACGGAACAATGGTGGATCTTGAGCCGAGTTACGAAGTTCCGCTTAACAGTTACCTTCTGCGCATGGAGTTGGAAGACCAGCGCCGGGCAAGGGCCTACCTCGAGAGTTTCAAGAACATAACAGTTAGGATGACCCTTCCCCAACGTGCCCGTATCGATGGGCGATGGAATAACGGCAGCATCGAATTTGTTAAACGTTACGAAGGAGCGCAGACGATCGAGTGGCTCTCCGAAGGAAAGGTGATTACGATCCAAAAGGTCGAGAATCACTGTGTTCATTATCAAGGGCGACTCAACCCCCAGGGTGATGTGCTGGATGGGAAGTGGCGAGTCCGCGCGCAAGGACTTGCCGGACTGTTTGGAAAAACTAACGGCGAGGGAACATTTCACCTCGTGCGGCAATCTAGCTAGGGATAATCCCATATGCTTAAAGAGTTCCGCGACTTCATCGCCAAAGGCAACGTCCTTGACCTAGCCATTGGCATCATCATCGGCGCGGCTTTCACCGCCATCGTGGGCTCTTTTGTAAAGGACATCCTGACCCCGCTGATCGGACTCGTCGGGACCGCCAACTTCAACGACCGATTCCTCATTCTCAAGGAAGGCACGAAGCCTGGCCCGTACGACAGTGTCGAGATGGCCTCCAAGGCCGGTGCAGTGACGATGAACTATGGAACGTTCCTCACGGCGTTCATCAACTTTCTAATCGTCGCCTTCGTGCTGTTCCTCATCGTGAAAGCCGCGAACCGAATGAAGAAGAAGGCCGAAGAAGCCCCCGCCGCCCCGCCTGAACCCACGAAAGAAGAGATTCTCCTCACGGAGATTCGCGATCTTTTGAAGAAATAGGAACCGCGGACTTTTGAAGAAATAGGAACCGCGGACGACGGTCCAAACGTCCCCCTCCGTACACCTCGCTTGACTTTGCCCTCAGTTGGGCGGGACAATGCGACGGCTATCACGCGCGACGATCTATCTGCCGATACGTAGTGCAGAAGGTCGGACCACGGTCTCCGGGAATCTATGGCAACCAAGCTCGTCATCGTCGAATCGCCTGCAAAGGCGAAAACCATCGGTAGTTATCTAGGGGATGACTACGAGGTGATGGCGAGTATTGGCCATATCCGTGACCTGATGCCCAACGGTCGCTCCTTGGGCGACGAACATAAGAAGAAGTGGTGGGCCGACTTCGCCGTCGACGTCGACAACGACTTCGAACCGTTCTATGAAGTGCCGGCCGAGAAGGCCGCCCAGGTTAGCAAACTCCGGGCCGCGCTGAAAGGGAAGGACTCCCTCGTACTCGCGACGGACGAAGACCGGGAGGGCGAAGCGATTTCTTGGCACCTCCTGCAAGTCCTAAAGCCGTCGAAGAACGTGAAGGTTGAGCGCATCGCGTTCCACGAAATCACCCGCGACGCCATCCGGCACGCGATCGCGAATCCGCGAAAGATCGATGAGTGCCTTGTCGAGGCGCAAGAAACACGCCGCATCTTGGACCGGCTTTACGGCTATTCGCTTTCCCCGGTCCTCTGGCGTCGAGTGACCAAGAACCTCAGCGCGGGCCGCGTTCAGAGTCCCGCGGTCAAGCTGATTGTCGAACGGGAGATCGCCCGCCGCAACTTCCGCTCCGCCGAATACTTCGACCTCCGTGCCCTCCTAAAGGCGGAAGACACGGAGTTCACCGCTGATCTGCGAAACGTCGACGGCAAGCGGGTGGCCAGCGGTAGCGACTTCGACGATACGACCGGCCAGCTCAAGAAAGATCGAGAAGGGAAGGTTCTCCTCCTCGACCAGAAAGCCGCCGAATCGCTGGCCGCCGCTGCCCGCACCGCTGAGCCGTACAAGGTCAAACGAGTCGAGGCAACCGAAGGCGTCGAGCGCCCGGCCGCGCCGTTCATGACTACGACTCTGCAGCAGGATGCCAACCGCAAGTTCGGCTACGGCGCCGACCGCACCATGCGGATCGCGCAGACGCTTTACGAAGGTATCGATATCGGCGGCGAGACCGTCGGTCTCATCACCTATATGCGTACCGACAGTCTTTCCCTGGGTGGAGAGGCGATCAGCGGAATCCGAAAGCAGATCCAGAAGGACTATCCGGACTGCCTGCCCGACAAGCCGCCAACTTACGCCAGCAAAGTCAAGAACGCCCAGGAAGCACACGAAGCCATTCGACCGACGGACGCCGCCCGCCGCCCCGAGCAGATGGCCCGGTTCCTCAACGAGGATCAGCGGAAGCTTTACGAACTGATCTGGAAGCGTACGATCGCCAGCCAAATGAAGCCGGCCCAGGTCCTCCGCACCGAAGCTGAGATCGGCGTAAAGGCCGACGGCAAGGATCTGGCGTTCATTGCCACCGGCCGCATAATCAAGTTCGACGGCTTCCTCCGCGTTTACAGCGAAGGACGGGACGAAGAAGCCGCCGATCCTCGCGAAAAGAAGCTGCCCCGACTCGTGGAGGGCGCCTCTGTCGATCGCTTCGGTGTCGACACCGTCGGCCACGCGACCAAGCCGCCCGCTCGATATACGGACGCTACGCTCATCAAGAAGCTGGAAGAGCAGGGCATTGGCCGTCCTTCCACATACGCATCGATCATTTCGGTGATCGTGGATCGCGGCTACGTTCGCAAAGTCGCCAAGCAACTGGTGCCCACCTTCCGCGCCTTCCTCGCGATGGAAGTTCTGGAGAACAACTTCGCGGAGCTGATGGACCTGGGCTTCACCGCCCGCATGGATGAAGCGCTCGACGAAATTAGCGAGGGTAAGGACGAAAGCAAGCGATATCTCCGCGAGTTTTTCCTTGGCACCGATACGAAGATGGGCCTCCACCAGCTTGTCGAAGAGCGAGCCAAGGAGATTCCGTATCCGAACTTCATCGTCGGTAACCACCCGGAAACTGGGGAACCGATCGTCGTGCGCAATGGAAAGGACGGCGGTTCGTTCATCCAGCTTGGCGAAGGTGACTCGCGAAAGTTTGCCGACGTTCCGGAAGATCTCGCCCCGGCCGACCTAACGCTCGAAAAGTCGCTTGAGCTTCTGGCCCAGCGAACGGCGCCCGCAGAGTCGGTTGGCATCCATCCCGAGACCGGCCGCAACCTGCTTCTTCGGAACAAGGGCGGGTTCTACTTGGAGGTCGAGCGCACCGCCGAGGAGATTGAAGCCAAAGAGAAGCCGATCTGGGTCTCCGTTCCGCCCGGCTCCGATCCTCGCCAGATGTCCCAAGAAGACATCGCGTTCCTGTGCTCCCTGCCGCGCGAGATTGGCAAACATCCCGAGGACAAGGAACCGATCGTTTTCCGTGTCGGCAAATTCGGCGCTTACCTTGAGCACAAAGCGGAGCGGCGGACGGTAGACGATTGGACCGAAGGGAAGACCATGGGTGTGGACCGCGCGCTTGAGGTTCTTGCGTTGCCAAAGGGCCGCTCGGCGAGGACCCCAGCCGCTCCCCTCAAGGAGTTCGGCGTTCTCGATGGTGCTGCCGGACCGGTTAAGGTCCTCAGCGGCCGCTTCGGACCGTACATCACCGACGGCGAGACGAACGCCACCCTGCCTCGAGGAACTGACCCAGCGTCTTTGGACGAAGAGCAGGCCAAGCGGATTCTCGACGCCAAACGCGCGGCCGGTCCTCCCGTCAAACGGAAGCCGGTTCGCAAGACCGCGGCTAAGAAGACCACGGCCAAGCCGAAGGCCGTCGCCAAGAAGAAGTGACCATCCGTCCCGTCGAGTTCGGCTCCCCGGAGTACGCCGCAACTATCGAGTTGCGGCGGGCAGTCCTGCGTATCCCCCTCGGTTTAGACTTCGAGCCGTCGCAGCTTGCCGCGGAGGGATCGGACACCCATTTGGCTCTTCTTGAAGGCGAGGAGGTCTGGGCCTGCCTCGTCCTAACCCCCAAAGACCCCTTGACCCTAAAGATGCGGCAAGTTGCCGTCCGCGGCGACCTACAAGGGCGGGGGCTGGGCCGGAAGCTGGTTGAGGCCTCAGAGCTCTGGGCCCGCGAGAACGGTTTCCACGTGATCGTCCTCAACGCTCGTGAGACCGCCGTGGCCTTCTATCTCGCCCAAGGCTATCACCTAGAAGGCGAGCCCTTCGAGGAAGTTGGCATCCCCCACCGGGCGATGCGAAAGGTCCTCTGAATCGGTAGCCGGAATATTCTTCTTGGCAACAATGCCCCAGGGCGTTGACAGCGAGAAGATGGCTCGTCAAACCTTCCGCGTCTTCGGCATCAACAACATCAAAGTCCCAACCCGCTCGTACCCCAGCCCCGGATACAACAATGCCCCGGTATGCGAAGCCAACAAGACGCTCGCCCGTCGACCCAGCCGCTTATCGTCGTGCAAAAGCGCCGCCATCAGCCCCGCCCCGTATCCCTGCCGCCGATATGCCTCCCGCACGTTCAAGCTCGAAACCCATGAGTCCTGCTTACCCGCCCGAATCGAGCGAACCCACCCGACATTTTCTCCCTCCACGCTCGCTCCGTAAAGGCGGATCGGCGCATCGTCCTCATCGGTAACGCCCATCGTTGCCGGCCGCATCTTCGCGGCCTTGCAGATGCGCGCCACGTGTTCCGGCGAAATTGCCCTAACCACCCGAGGATCCAGCGGCGGAAGATCGCGCAGGACATGGACAAACATTGGCTCCGTCCGCAGCAACCGCCATCCCGACAAGCGGAAGGCCTTCTTATGAGCGTCCAACGGAGCATCCGGCGAATAGATGGCGCAGATCGCCCCGCGTTGGCTGGTCGGATAGAGCTCGACGGCCCGCTCCGGAGCGGTATCGACCGCGACTAGCTCGCCCATCCGGGCTCCCGTAGGATCGTAGACGAAGGTTGCCTCTTCACGGGGGGCCACTTCGAACAGACCGCTGAGACGGCGGGTTGTGGTCCAACCCGCAATGAAGGCGTCGGCGGCTTCCTGGAGGGTCATACAGAGCATGCTACCGGCTGGAAGCCGGGGCGACATTGGGAGATGCCGCCTAGAAGACGGCACTACGGAGGTACCTTATGGGGCCAGTGAGAGCGATCGCTAAGGTGCGACCCGAGCCCGGGGTCGAGATCGTCGAAGTTTTGGAACCAACCGCCGGACCCGGCGAGGTGAAAATACGGCTTGAGGCAGCATCCGTCTGTGGAACTGACCTTCATATTTGGAAATGGGACGCCTGGTCGGCCGGCCGCATCAAACCACCGCGCGTCATTGGTCATGAGTTCTGCGGCACCATCGTCGAACTTGGCGAGGGTGTTCAGGGGCTCGAACTAGGGCAGTTCGTTGCCAGCGAGTCGCATGCCGTATGCGGCCACTGCCGCCAGTGCCTCTCCGGCCAAGCCCAGGTCTGTGTCAACACCAAGATCCTCGGCGTCGACGTGGACGGAGGTTTTGCCCCGTTCGCCGTCATGCCCGCCAGCTGCGCGATGCCCACGAACCGCTCCGTCCCGCCCTACCTGGCGGCGTTCCAGGATGCGCTCGGCAACGCCGTTCACACCGTCGCCGACGGTCCGGTCGAAGACCAGACTATTTTGATTACCGGCATGGGCCCCATCGGCCTCTTCGCGGTCTCCGTCGCAAAAGCGATGGGGGCCGCTCGCGTTGTGGCCACAGAAATCAGCCCTTACCGCACGGAGCTGGCCCACGCCGTCGGCGTCGACCGGGTGATCGATCCCTCCAAAGAAGACGCTCTCACCGAACTCAAGAAAGAGTTTCCCGGCGGCGTCGACGCAACACTGGAGATGTCCGGCCACCCCTCCTCCCTGGCCCTCGCCGTCGAAGCCACCCGCCCCGGCGGCCGCATCAGCTGCCTCGGCGTCTATGGCGAGCCGAAGCAGTCGGTGGACATGAACGCCGTCATCTTCAAGGGCCTCCGAATGCAAGGCATCGTCGGCCGCCGCCTCCCAGAGACATGGGAGTTGATGCATCAGCTGCACGCGGGCGGCAAGCTGAACTTGGACCCCGTGATCACGCACCGGATGCACTACACCGAGTTTGAGAAGGCGATGGAACTCATGGCTGCCGGCAAGGCAGGCAAAGTTGTCTTCGACTTCTAGTTCCAAGGCCGACTATTCGTAGGAAGCGCCTGCGCAAAGCAGGTTCTGGATATTTCGCCACGAGGGCTGGTCGAACCTCCGGCCAGCCGTCCTTTCATTCGGCAGGGGCGGGGACGATCGTACAACCTCCGAGAGGCGAGTCAGAAACAGTTTAAGATGTGCCGATGCGGACGGCGGTTGCCCACTCAGACGGGCCCAACTTAGCTGCGGATCTACTTGCTCGGAAACTGGCTGGCTATCGTCCTCTAGCTCAGAAATGTCAATGAGGAACTGGATGAAGTCGCTTCCGTTCCGAACCGCGGTGAGCGGGCCCCGCAGTTCAGGCTGAGGAGCATCCGGACGGTAAGTCTTAACCGCCTCAAGGAGGTATTCGGCAAAGATCTCCCAGGTTGGACCGCCTGGATCCGCCGGCCCAACCCAAAAGAATTTCCCTGGAGGGTTATCTTCCATGCAGGAGCCCATGCCCCAAATGTAGCTGTCCGGCGTCCAGTTCTCCCATTCGTCCGGACACTGCTCAAGACGCTCCCGCAAAACCAAAATCCAATCGGCGAGATCGGCGGGGCCGGTGATTCGGGTGCTATACCACTCCAATTATCCTATCCTCACGTGACGGTTCGTGATCGACGCCGACCGCCCAACGACTCCCGCCGAGTTCGCAGGCGGCCGCTTCAAAAACTCGCCCGCCACCCCTTCGACCTTCAGGTTGCCGTCTCGGGTGAACTCCATAAACGCATAAAGCGGCTTCGAGTAGGCGTACATCCCCGCAGACCAGAAGTAGCTGGCGGAATTGACGCACAGGCAGGGAAGTCCTTCGATCAATTCGAGCCGGTCGACGTGCAGATGCCCGCTCAAACAGACGACTACCGCCCCCTTCGGATTCTCCCGCGCCGCATCCTGGACGACTTTGAACACTTCGACCTGTTCGGGAGGCAAGGGCCCACCAGGGCTTCCAAATCCAAGCGGTTGGTGGGAGACAAGGACCGTTGGTTTACTCCCCCGTCGCAGCTCGCCCGCTAGCCAAGCAAGCTGCTCCGGGTCGGCCAAGTTAAAAGTCGCGTTATCCGTGAAGTAGTTTCCGTTCGCGTAAGGAACCAGCCTGCCCTCCTTCCTTAAGTGATTCAGATCCAGAACGATCAGCCGAAAGCCGCCGTGTTCGTAAACCCCGTACCGAGACTTCATCCCCCAGAACTTCATGGCCGCGTCCTTATCCCCATGGTCCATGTCGTGGTTGCCCAGCACGTGGAGCTTTGGCTGCTTAATCTCGTTCCAGCGGCGCATAAATCCGCCGGACTCCGGCAGCGGGTGGCAAAAGTCGCCCATCTGAAGAACCAGATCGATATCTTTACGCTTGTGGACGGCTTCGACAAAAGCTCCGAGCCGGCTTTCCGCATCCGGCGCCAGACCATGATGAAGGTCGGTAATGACCGCCATTTTAAACGCGCGGCGTCCCGGCGACAGCCCGAGCGGAATGACGTTTGGCATCGCCATGCCGGCCAATCCCATCGCGCCGTTACGGATTAATTCGCGGCGGGTCATGAATTTAGTATAAGCGCGACCGAGACCTGCAAGCGGTTCGGCTTGCCCTATGTCCGTTAACTACTGCTAACGGTAAACTCTGGCCCATGAGGATCGCCGTCCTGCCCTTCAATGCAGCAGAAGGGACCAAACCCGCGCTTGGACGCCAATTCGCCGCCTTTGGCGCCGAACAGCTCCGCGCCCATGCCGAAGCCGACATCAACGTCGTCTCCTTCCTGACCCAGATCGATGATGAGAGCGGCGAGCAGCGGATGGCCTTCGTCAACATCAGCGACGCGCTCCTTCCTTACGAGCAACTCAAGGATCTTTTCGAACAGGCGGACGTCGCCTTGGTCGAAGACGGTTCTCTGAAGCAGGAGGGCGACGACTTCGAACTCGTGGTTCGCTTCCATGGAAAGGAGACTGAAGAGCCGATCCGACAGGAAGAGATCAAATTCACGAAGGCGGAGCTGTTTACCACGCTCCACAAGCTCGTGAAGATCCTCGCCGAAACCGGCTCGGTCACGCTGCCCGAGGAGTTCGCGGGCGATACGATGGAGTTCGGGACGGACAACCCCGACGTCTTCCTCGACTTCCTCGAAGGTTACGACGCGCTCAACTATGTCAACCAGGCCAACGGCCAGGTTGCTCGCGAGTTCAGCCCTCAGGGCGCTTTCGATTCGCTGGTTCGCGCCGTCGAGGCCGACCCTGATTTCGAAGGCCCCTATCAGGTTGCGGTTCAGCTTGCCCGCCAGTGCGGCGCGCACCGAATCGGTACCCTCGAAATCGTAGAGGCCGCGTTGGTGCGCCTGACCGAGCTTGCGCCCGACGATTTTGCGGCTTATTTCGCCCTCGGCGAACTGTATGGTTCGGTTAACGATTTCAACCGCGCCGGCGAAATGTTCGAGAAAGCGCTCCAGAAGAATCCGGAAGATCCGGCGCTCTTGGCTCGTCTCGGCATCACCCAGATGCAGAACGGGATGCCCGTCAATGCCGAGCGGAATTTCCGAAAGGCGATGGAGTTCGAAGGACCCGAGAAGCCGAGCGCCGATCTGCTCGCGCAGGTTTTGGGCAGCACTGGCCGCGCCCACGAGGTGCCACCGCTCTGGAAGTCGCTCATCGAAAACGACCCTCAGAACGGCGAAGCCCACGCGAAGTACGGCGTCAGCCTCATGCAGGCCGGCAACGAGGACCAGGCGGTCAAGGCGTTCGAGAATGGTCTTGAGGTTCTCGAAGATAACACCGTAGTCAAGCGATTCTATGCGCCGCTTCTTGTACAGAAGCAGGACTTCGATCGGGCAATGGATTTCTACGAGGACGTCCTCGACGTCGCGCCGAACGAGATCCCCGTCTTGGTCGAATACGCCCAGACCCTGGAAGCGGCCGATCGTCTTCACGAAGTGCCGGACGTTCTGAAGCGCATCCTCGGCAGCGAGCCGGATCCGAACACTCGGGCAACCGTCATCGCGCGGCTCATCGAAATCGAGCAACCGAAGCGCGTCGAGACGGTGGAAGCCGCTCGCGAGAAGATGGAGGCGGGAGACTTCCAGGGTGCGCTCCGCGAGCTTCGCCCGATGAAGAACTGGCTGGCCGACTATTGGAAGCTTTGGTTCTTCCTCGCGGCGGCGAACAACCAGACCGAACAGTTCGACGAAGCCGCCGAGGCCGCCCAGCGGGCGCTCGAAATCTTCCCGGGTTGCGAACCGGCCTACGGCGAGTTCGCTACGGCGCTTACCGGTCAGGGCAAGCACGAAGAGGCGTACAACCTTCTTCGATATGCGGCTTCGAACAACCCCGGTTCGCTTCCGATCCACTTAAATCTCGGTCTGGCCGCCAAGCGAGCCGGTCACACCGACGAAGCTCGGGGGCTTGCCCGACAGATTCGAGAAGCACTGGCCGGCGACCCGAACCGCCAGCAGATCGATCCTATCCTGGACGAGATGGAAGGGTGAAAGCGGGCCGGAGCACTTCCTCCGGCCCCGCAAGGGCAAAGACGGCGCCGACGTGGGTGAAACTCCTCGTCGGCTTCCACGTCTTTGCCACCATCGTTTGGACGCTGCCCAATCTTGGGGATGACGTCATGTCCGGCCGAGTTCCTCCGACCGGAACCAAGTGGCTTCTCTACTGGAACGCCAAGTATCTCAAGCCTTTCGATCCGGTTAAGGTCTATGTCATGACCACGGGCGCTTGGCAGTATTGGGACATGTTTGCGCCTGATCCGTCCAACATGGACTGGTATTGCACCGCCGAGGTGGAGTACCGCGACGGCAGCAAGCGGACGATTCCTTATCCGCGAATGGCCGATCTTTCGTTGCCCGAGAAGTTCGTTAAAGAGCGGTACCGGAAGTATTACGAACGGGCCCATAACGAAATGGAGCAGTTGGATTGGCCCGTCTTCGCGCAGCGGATGGCCCTTTTGGGATACACCGATCCCAACAATCCACCGCACATCGTCCGGCTTGCGGCCCATTCGCTGCTCACCGCTGCGCCGGGCTTGCAGCAGAGTACGGCTTATACGAACGACGTCTACTACAGCTACGTGGTCGACCCTAGACTGCTTCGGTTGGCCACGGGGGGTAAATGAAGAGTCAGGCAGCGCCGGAAGAGTCGACGCTGAAGATGCTCGATCGATGGTGGTTCGGCTATGGATCCCCAACGACCCTAGGGATCTTCCGCATCCTGATCGGCCTGATCGCAACGCTAGACCTCCTCGCCCTGATTGGTGATTGGCAGGCCTGGTTCGGAGAGTATGGTTTCGTTCCTGCTTGGTTGGGACAGAGTTGGTTAGGCAAAGTTCCGGTGGGGAGCAATGGCTTCGAAATCCCTCGCCTTAGCCTCATTAGCGGCGTGACCGATCCGCACGTCGCCATGGCTTTCTTCGCGCTGACCCTCGTCTGCGCGGTCGCAACCGCCCTTGGTATCTGGACACGATTCTCCGCCTTCTTCCTCGCGATCGGTATCGTTTCACTCCACCACCGAAACTCCGGGGTGCTCCACGGAGGCGATACCGCGCTTCGCATCGCCGTTCTCTACTTGGCGGTTTCGCCGTGCGGACGAGCGTGTTCGCTGGATCGGCTGATCCGGCTAAGACGAGGAGAGGAGAGAGGCGCGCCTGAAATCTCTCTCTGGCCCCAGAGATTGGTTCAGTTCAACCTTGCCGTGGTCTACTTCACGACCGTCTGGGCAAAGTTCTTTGGAGGAACTTGGCTGAACGGCACTGCAACTTGGTATCCGCCCCGGTTGGCCGAGTTCCACCGCTTCCCGGTTCCCGGATTTATAAACGAGATGCCGTTCGTTTATATCTCCACGTATGGGACACTTCTCATCGAATTCTCGCTCGCAACTCTCGTCTTCTTTCGTCCGTTAAGGAAGTATGTTTTGCTTTCCGGAGTGTTCTTACATGCCTACATCGAATACTCGATGAACATTCCGTTCTTCTCCTATCTGATGATCAGCTTCTACGTCTGTCATTTCCAAGGCGAAGAGATCACGGCTTACGCAAAGCAGTTAGGCGAGCGGATGAAGGGAACCCTTGGCCTGGAGGTGCACCTTCCGGAGGGTTCGAAACTGAGCGGCCCCGGAGAGCGCTTCCTTAAGGCAGTCGACCCGTTCGGGCTGGTTCGTTACTCTGCGAAAACGTCGGGCGAAAGCTGGACCGCGGAAAAGGTGGACGGAAAGGGCGTGAATCCTTTCCGTGCCGCCGCGCTCCGATCTCCGGGAGCTTGGGTCTTCCTCTTGGTTCCAGGCCTTTGGCGGCGGACGATGGCGGGGTGCGCAGAGGCGGCGGGATGATTCGGTTCCGCCGACCGAAGGGGCCGGGATTTGGGATCCAATCGAGCTTCTACCTTTCCGTCCTCTCCACCCGGGTGCCGATGCCGCCTATTCGCGAATTGGTAAACCCGAAGGGAAGCGACGGCGCTGTGGTCGGCTTTGGCGTTCCGCTGGGTGCAGATGAAAAGACCGCGCTTGACCGGCCGATGGAGCGCGGAGTCTACGCGATCGCCACCCGAGAGCGAAAGACCGTTCTGCAGATGAAGGTTTTGAGTCGGGAAGAGGCAGGATTCGACCCCGAACCGTTCCTCCGAAGCCCTCTAGCCGTGGGTCTGGACCCCGAGCTATTGGTTCGCCTGCGGGCCACTTGGACGGTTGCGCAGTTGACCTTTAAATCCCACGACCCGGATGTCTATCCCGCGCTCGACTTCCTGCTCGATCTTGCCGCCCGCCTCGCCTATCTCTCGGATGGGGCGGTCGCAGATCCTCTTTCCCGCAGATACCTATTGCCGCAAGAAGTGCGACAAGCCGTGCGGCTTGATCCGAAGGTCGATGCGAGGGAAGTAGTGGCGGTCGACCGGCGGGGACAGCCGGGGCGCGAGCATGTCGCCACCCATGGGATGATCAAATTCGACCTTCCGGAGATGGAGATCGAGAATCTGCTGCCCGACGAGGTCCCGTTGGCCGGCCGTTTTCTCATCGCCTGCGCCCAAAACGCCTTAATGGGCGATCTCGCGACGAGTGGCGACCGGTACGGGGCGCCGGAGGCTCTTTTCGAGGCCCGCGAAGGCGGTTTCGATCCCGTTTGGAAAGGCGTCTCCGTTTTGGAACTCCTTCCGCCGACTCACCTCACGGCCGGCGAAGCCTTGCGGGCGTGGGAAAGCACCCTCACCAAGTAGGCGGGAACCCGGCTGGCTGGTGGGCCCTCCAAGGGTTGATGAAGGCGTTGAGGTTTCACTCGTACGGCGGTCCTGAAGTCTTGCAGATTGACGATGCTCCGATTCCGGAGCCAGGCCCCGGCGAGGTTCTCGTACGCGTCTCGGGCTCCGGGATCAATCCGATTGATTGGAAGATCCGTGAGGGCAAGGCAAAAGAACGTTTTCCGGTGACGTTTCCTTCGACGGTGGGCTTCGAGTTCTCTGGCACGATCGAGAAGTTGGGGAATGACGTGACCGGCTTTGAAGTAGGAGACGAGATTTATGGCATCGAACACCGCGGCACCTGCGCCGACTATCTGGTAACGAAGCTCGGTGGCTTTGCATTGAAGCCGGTTTCGATGGACCTGCCGGACGCAGGGGGAATTCCTCTTGCGGCGATGACGGCCTGGCAAGCCCTCTTCGACCACGGGCAACTCAAATCTGGTCAGCGAGTTCTCATCCATGCCGCTTCGGGAGGCGTGGGGAGTTTTGCCGTCCAGATGGCGGCCTGGGCGGGAGCGACCGTCTTTGGCACGACTTCCTCGAAGCACCTCGATATCGTTCAGGAACTTGGGGCAACCCGGGCGATCGACTATGGTTCGGAGCGGTTCGAAGAGATCGCTACCGATATGGATCTAGTTCTGGATCTGGTTGGCGGCGAAACCGCAAACCGTTCGCTCGCAAGCCTTAAGCCGGGCGGAATCTTGGTCTCCACGGTGGGTAGCGGGTTGAAAGAAGAGGCCGAGAAACAGGGGAAAAGAACCGCGTCCTTTATGATGGAAGCGGATCCAGAACAGCTCACAAAGATTGCCGGACTCATTCAGGATCTCAAGGTACGTCCGGTGATCGACGCCGTTGTGCCGCTGATCCGCGCCGTTGAAGCCCAGAAGGAAGTCCAGCAAGGACACACGATCGGGAAAATCGTGGTGGATGTGAGGAGGTGATGAGAAGGGAAGAGGAAACAAGAAAGAGACGGACTCTATAAAAGATTTATCGACCCTGCCTTTTCCCTTTTTTCTTCTTCCCTTTTCCCTACCCTCTTACTTGCAGCAGCTCATATCGGCGCAGCAGGCGCCGCCGTTGCACATGGGCATGGCGCAGCAGCCTTTGATTTTGCCGTGGCTGAGCTTTGCGGTCTTCGCCGTCTTCGCTTTTTTGAGGACCTTAGCGGCTTTGCCCTTAGCGGGCGGGCAGCACGGCGCGTCGCAGCAGGCGACTTTACAGCAAACGGTCTTGCACTTGGACGCGTCGCAACAGGCGGTCTTGGGCGAGGCCATCGCGGCCGAAGAGACGAGGGTGAGAGCGAGCACCAGGCTCGCGAGAATGGATTTCTTCATTTGTCTATTTTCTAAATCGAATCGGGGACGAGAACGAATTAGAATGAGACAGGAGGGGCGCGGCTTTGATCTGGAGTTCGGGGCCTACGGCGCGGCGGGCCGGAATCGTATCCCACGATGCCGGGATTGCCTTGAGAAATTGGGGTTGCGGGAGCGGTCCACTCGGAAACCGCGGCAAGGGACTGCGGCAACGGCAGGTGGAAGGCGCCGACCGTTGCCGGGAGTTTCGGCGCCGAGCCCGTAAGCCTTGTTTCGCACCGGCAGTCCCGCTTGACCGAGCCACACAAGTTGTCCTTGACAGGAGCAGGTTGAGCGGCCACCTTTGGTGCGCAACAGCTTCGCTTGGCTGGTTTTGCCGCGGCGGTCGGCTGATGGGCGCAACACGCCATCTTGCAGACCCCGACGGGCCGAACGGCCTCTCCGCTCTTCAGAACGCAAACCATCTCCGCCGCGCCGGATGGCAACGAGGCCACGAACAGCGCGCAGAGAAGGAGGAGCTTTCCAAGGAGTTGAGCGGAACGTTTCAAGAGGGCTCGCTAGAGTGTACGACGAAAAACAGCGTACTCCGCAAGATGGTTCCTCTATGAATGGCGGATTCGGGCGCAGAGATGCCCACCCCCTATTCGTGCGGAGGGACGGTCGCGGGTACTCTCCGCGCGTGGCGGAGAGACTCGGGTTCGTCGGGCTGGGCGTTATGGGCGGACCGATGGCCGGGCATCTGGTTAAAGCAGGGAAGTCGGTGACGGTTTGGAACCGGACCCCGCAGAAGGCGGAACCATTGGCCGCCCTTGGAGCCACCGTTGCGCCAGACCTGGCCACCGTCGCCAAGGGCTGCGATCTGGTGTTCCTCTGCGTTCGCGGGTCGGAAGATGTGGCGGAGTGCCTCGAGGCGATGCGAGAGGCGCATCCGGGCACGTTGTTCGTCGATCACTCGACGATCGCTCCGCCCGCGGCGGAGGCTCTCCACGCGGAACTAGCGGACCGGGGCCATCGCTTTGTCGATGCGCCGGTTACCGGAGGTTCGGCGGGCGCGCAGAACGGCCAGCTCACAATTTTCCTCGGCGGGCACGAAGCGGACTGCGAGGAGGCGCGCGTTGCGATGGAGCCTTACACGAAGCGGGCCGAGCGAGTGGGACCGGGTGGAGCCGGACAGTTGGCGAAAATGGCCAACCAGATCGCCGTAGGCGGGGCATTGCTCGCACTCTGCGAAACGTTGAGCTTCGCCAAAAAGGCGGGATTGGATATCGCGCAGATTCGATCCCTTGTCGGTGGGGGCTCGGGCGGCTCTTGGGCGTTTGAGAACTACGGCAAGATGATCCTTGCGGAAGATTGGCGGCCTGGGTTCTCGGTCGACAATCAGCGAAAGGACTTTGCGTATTGCCGAGTGGCCGCCCAGGAGATCGATGCGGCGATTCCGTTGACCGATGTTGTAGACCGACTTTTAGCGCCGCTTCAGGAGGCCGGCCGGGGCGGAGATACGACCGCCGCTCTTTACGAGATTCTCCTCGGGATGGGGGCGTGAGCGCGGCAGTTTCTTTAAAAAGGATCAGCGTACGATTCGGTGCCGTTCACGCCCTTGAAGGCGTGGATTTGGAGGTGGCGAGCGGAACGCTCCACGCGATTGTGGGCGAGAATGGCGCGGGGAAGACCACCCTGATGCGCGTTCTGTACGGCGCCCAGCGGCCGACCGAAGGGACGATCGAAGTTGAAGGGGCGGATAAACAGTTCTCCGGCTCGGCGGAAGCCATTGCCACGGGCGTCGGCATGGTGAGCCAGCACTACGCCATCATTCCCGAACTAACGTGCCTTCAGAACCTGATGCTGGGCGCGGAAGGCGCGATGGTCATTGACCTTGCTTCGGCCCAAAAGCGAGCGGAAACGCTGGCACAGCGGATGGGGTTTCAGTTCGAATGGGATCGGCCGGCCTCCGACCTTGGCCCGGCGAGTGCCCAAAAACTGGAGATTCTGAAACTGTTGTGGCGCGAGGCCCGCATCATGATTTTGGACGAACCGACAGCTATGCTTTCTCCGGCAGACGGAGAGGCTCTTTTCGGTTCGTTGCGAACCCTCGTGGACGCCGGGGCGACGGTGATTTTGGTTACGCATCGGCTTCCTGAAGTGTTGGAGCACTGCTCTTGGGTAACGGTCTTGCGGGGTGGCAAGCGGGTGGCTGATAAGGCGGTTTCTGAGACGAACGCATCGGAACTGGCCGGTCTAATCGTCGGGGAGGCAGGGTACGTCTTAGATCCCGGGAATGAGAGAGTTCGCGAAGTACGAGACCGGGACGGTCTCGCCACGTTAACGATTCGAGGGGTTACCGTTCGCGACGAACGTGGCCACGAAGCTCTGCGCGATGCTCACTTGGAGATTCGTGCCGGGGAGGTCGTTGGGGTGGCCGGAGTGGACGGAAATGGGCAGCGAGAGCTGTTCCAGGCCATCGTTGGGGCGGCTAAGCAGACCGGAACAATCATCTTGGGTGGTGAAGATGTGAGCGGAAGCTCGCCCGCGGGACGGATTGCCCGGGGGCTTCGACTTATTCCGGAAGACCGCCATGAAGAGGGCGTGGTGGAGAGCTGGTCGCTGGAGGAGAACTCGGCGTTAGGACTGCAGCGCCGCGATGGCCTCGCCCAGGGCTGGAAGATCGATCAGCCGGGCCGCCGTTCCTGGGCTCAACGATTGGCCGAGCGGTTCAAAACGAAGCATGGTGGGCTGGGACTTCCGATGGCCAGTCTTTCCGGTGGGAACCAACAGCGTTTCGTCGCAGCCCGGGCGTTGGAGAGCGAGCCGAAACTTCTGTTGGCTTTCTCGCCCACCCGAGGGCTCGATATTAAAGGGACCGCCGACGTCTATGCGGCAATCCGTGAACGCTCGCGTGAAGGAATGGCGGCGTTGGTGGTCTCGTTCGATCTCGATGAACTCCTGCTGCATTGCGACCGGATCGTGGTGCTCAACCACGGGAAGCTGACCGAGCCGCCGACCCGGGATCGAGATGCGATCGGGCGGGAGATGGTGGCTTGAACGCAAAGATCCTTTGGCTCGTTCTGGGCAGCATCGCGGTCGTTCTTTTGGCGTTGGCGGTTTGCCACGTTGGGCCAGGCGTGGCATTTGCGGCGTTAATCAAGGGAAGTCTGGGGACGCCGAATGGCATTACCAAGTCGTTGGAGAACACGACTCCGCTCCTGCTCGCCGGCATTGCGGTGTTCCTGGCGCTCCGGGCGGGACTTTTCAATATCGGAGCGGAAGGTCAGTTCCTGGTTGGCGCGCTCGCCTGCACGGGCGTCGCCCTTCGTTTTCCGGGGGTCGGTGGAATCGTGTTGGGAACTGTCGCCGCCGTAGCGGCCGGTGCGATATGGGCTTGGCCGGCGGGGGCGATTAAGGCTTGCCGGGGTGGTCACGAGGTGATTACGACGATCATGCTAAACAACGTTGCCCTCCTTCTGACCGGCTACCTCGTGTCGGGCCCGATGCGGGCGCCCGGGGGTGATACGACGACCGCGAGCCTGACGGACGCGACTCGTTTACCTTCCGTCATTCACTCGGGCGCGTTTTCGATAAACATCGCTCTTCCCCTAGCGGTGGTTTTAACCGCCACGATGGGATGGTGGCTGCGGAAGACGGTGTCGGGGTACGAGTTACGCGCAGTGGGAGCGAACCCTACGGCGGCTCTGTACGCGGGCGTTGACCCCCGAAAGACGGCGGTGCGGGCGATGCTGGCTTCGGGAGCGGTCGCGGGGTTTGCCGGGGCAGTTCAGGTGCTGGCCTACGAGGGCCGCTTTTACTCCGGCTTCTCTCCGGGATATGGTTTCGATGCACTAGGGGTGGCACTTTTGGCGGGCGAATCGGCGTTGGCCCTCATCCCGGCAGCGTTACTCTTCGGGGTGCTGGCCAAAGGCGCGCTGAACCTTCAATTCGCGCATGTGCCCAAAGGCATCACGACGGTGATCCTAGCGCTCCTTATCCTGATCGTCGCCGCAATGCGAGCAAAGGGGGTGAAGAAGGTTGCCTAGCACGTTCTTTATCCAGCAGACCCTGATCCTAACCACGCCGTTAGCTTTGGCGGCGATGGGTGGCTACGCGAGCGAGCGGAGCGGCGTGGTTAACATCGGCCTGGAAGGGCTGATGTTAACCGCTGCCTGTACGGCCGCAGTCGCGGCGCCCCATTTCGGGCCAGGCGGGGCGTTAGCGATCGCGTTGTTTGTCACGATCGTCATGAGTGTGCTGCACTGGATGGCGACGCAGATCTACCGGATCGACCATGTCATTTCGGGCATGGTCTTGAATCTGATTGCGGCAGGCGCGACTAACTTTATCGCAAGCCTTTTCAACGCGACGTCTTCCGGTGTGCCGCATTTCCCGCTGGCGCTTTACGAGGGGCTGGCGATTTTCCTGCCGTTTCTAACGTGGCTCTATGTGCGGTTTACGCGAGGTGGTCTGCGATTGGTGGCAACGGGGGCGGATCCGGACAAAGCCCGGCTGGCGGGAATTGTGCCAGAGCGGGTGCGACTGGCCGCGCTGATCATGACGGGCGTCTTTACCGGACTCTCGGGCGCGATGCTCGTGGCCTACACCACGGGCTTTACCGATGAGATGACGGCCGGGCGGGGCTACATCGCGTTGGCGGCCCTGGTGGTTGGCGGATGGCGTCCGCTGCCAACCTTGGGGGCCTGTTTGGCCTTTGGCATCCTCACCGCCTTGCGAGTCCAATACGCCGGAGTAACCGTCCTCGGCGTTTCGCCGCCAAGCGAGTTTTGGGCGGCGCTGCCATATCTGGCCACCGTGGTCGCCATCGCGGGACTTTTGGGCCGCGGGCGAACCCCGGCCGGTTTGGGCAAGCCCTAACGGGTAAATAGGAAGACGATTTTATGCCGCTGCCAACTGCCGCCCAAACCTTCGCTCGCATCGAGCGAGCCCACGACGCTTGGATAAAGGGAGGGGCTTCGATTTCGGTAACGACCGTCACCCCGGGAGGAACCAGCAAAGGGCAGTTTCGGCTGGATCTTGACGGCGTAGGAGGAGCGACTCTCCGCATGAAGACGCCACCCAAGAAGGGGTTCATGGGGACGAACCAGGGATTCTTCCTTAGCGGCCCCTTTGTCGTTGGACTCGACTATGAAGCTCACGAGAGTATCTCGCGGCGCATCCCCACCAATGGACCGATCGGCTTGCGGCTGATGTCGCTACTCGGCGGCGTCGATGATTCAATCGGCTTTCTCACGGTGTCTCAGATTCGAGCTCGATATCTGGAACCCTTGAAGGCGTTGAGCGGCTGGAAGGTCACGGCCAACAGCCTTTCTCGCCGGACCACTATGGCAGGAAAGGTGAGCTTCACCCGACTGGATATCGATACCACCGGCAAGCTCAAGGGGCTCCACGTCGAGCTGCCGGGTTCGCGATTCGATTGGGCCATTTCTTACGGCCCGTTTAACTACGTACCTCTGCCAAAGGGATATCGAAAGGTCGACGCCTTTACGGCTCGCCCCCTTCCCCCGCGGTACGGAAGCGCGTCGGCACAGCGGGTGGTGGAATCGATGCTTCGTGCCGGCGGCCGGCTGGACAGCGGAATTGTGAAGATCGACGGCAACGCGACGTTGTGGATCGATGGATCGCGAATCCGCTACGAGCACGAGGGATCGGGGTTCGCCTACGACGGCCGGCAACTGACCATCAAGACGCCGGGAGCTGCCTATGTCGGCCGCACGAGCCGGTCTTCGGTGATCTATTTAACCGCCGACCTACTAGGGGCGGTCGATCCGCTTGTGCGTAGCATCCTCGTTCGGACACCCATCTATAGCGAACTGTTTACGCCGGCGGCGTTAGTCAAACTGCGGGGGACGATGGCCACGGCCGGAATCTCGTGCGATGTTTTATCGATCGACAGTCCGCAGTATCGGAGTTCGATGTTCGTTCGCCAGCGGGATCACCTGCCTGCAAGCATCGAAACCGAGTCGTTGGATCGAAACGGTAATGCGGTAACCCGGACGATGCGGACGCTCGACTGGAACTCCGTCAACGTGCCCCTTTCGTCGTCGCTCTTCCAGCTAAGACTTCGCCCGGGCCAACGGATCTTGGCCATGCCCAAGCCGAAGCGCCCGGCGCCTGCCTCGGTTGGGTAACCCTATTGAGCCATGACTTCGGCAAGAAGAAGCCGATCGGGGTCGATCATTCGCTCCGTCGAGAGGACGTAGGAGAGTGGATGGCTGACGAGGTCCTTCGCGTCCACGCCGACCATCTCGCCCGTGTAGCCGCTTAGCAGCCGGTTAGTGGCATGGGCGCCGAGGCGCAGGGCAAGGACGCGATCAAATGCAGAAGGACTGCCACCGCGCTGCATATGACCGAGGACGACGTGACGGGTTTCGAAGCCCGTGTTTCGCTCGACAAAGTCCTTGATCGTTTCGGCCCGCGCGGCGCCTTCGGCCACGACGAGGATCGAGGAACGCTTGCCCTTGGTGACAGCTAGGCGGAGGTTGCCGCAAATGTCCAGAAGGGAATAGGGGACCTCCGGCAAGAGAACTGCCTCGGCACCGCCCGCGAGGCCAGCTTCGAGAGCGATAAACCCGTTGCGGCGCCCCATGACTTCTATAACGAACACGCGTTCGTGACTATAGGCGGTATCGCGGACCCGGTCGATCGCCTGCACGGCGGTGTTCACCGCGGTGTCGAAACCGATCGAAAAATCGGTGCCGCTGATGTCGTTGTCGATCGAGCCGGGAACGCCAATGACGGGGAAGCTGAACTCTTCGTGGAGTTTGAGCGCGCCCGTGAGCGAGCCGTCGCCCCCGATCACGATCAGTCCATCGCACTCGTTGCGGCGAAGATTCTCGACCGCCGCTTCGCGGCCCGCGGCCGTCATAAATGCTCGGCTGCGGGCCGTCCGGAGCATGGTGCCGCCGCGATCGATGATGCCGCTGACGCTGTTGGAATTCAGGTCCTCGCGCTCATCGTTGATGATGCCTTCGTAGCCGTGGAAGAAACCGACGACCCGTACACCTCGACCCATGGCCGCGCGCACCACCGCACGAAGGGCGGCGTTCATTCCCGGGGCGTCGCCGCCGCTCGTAATCACTCCGATGCAGTCCACTGAGGTTGCTAATTATGACGAGTGGCTGGGTCTTTGGGCTTTGGGCATCGTGCGGCGGGTCGAGAGCCCAAAGAACCTAACACCCTAGGCCCGTTTTGTAACACACTGAATGTGCGCGGCGTGGAAAGGGCCACGGCCGTGCGTAACCCTTTGATTCGAGCTCCCCAGACCACCAATCTGTCCGCGCCCGTCGGGTCCGTTATGCGTCCTACGCTGACGGTCGAGACGGTCGATTCGCTGGCGCGCGGAGCCTCCCTATTTCGCGAGAACGGAGCCTCTGTCCTTCCGGTTGTCGATGGCGAAGGACGCCTTCAAGGGGTTCTGACCGATTCCAGCCTGGCAAGGGCCTTGGCGGAATCGAGCGAACCGACCGACGCGGTCGGGCCCTACGCGGAGCCGGCTGAAACCTTGGAACCGTACGCCACGGCTGCAGAGGCGCTGCGTCGGGGCGAAGATGGCCTCACGCGGGTAGTCGTTGACGACTCCGGCCGCGTGGTGGGATTGGTGTCGGCGGTCGATCTTTGGCCCCGCCGCCGCGTGCCGCCCCGCCCGTCGACCATTGGCGGGATGGCGACTCCTTTTGGGGTCTATATCACGACGGGGAACGTTTCGGCGGGCGCGCCTTGGTGGGCGTTGATGACGACCGGCGCGGCGATGCTCGGAATGCTGATGATTGGAACCATAGCCGCTCAGCAGGCCGCGCTTCTCGGCCTGCCGGCCACGACGGACGTGCCGATCACTGCGATCGTATTCCTAGCCCTTCTTCGCCTTTCCCCCCTAAGCGGGACCCACGGAGCAGAGCACCAGGTGGTGCATGCGATCGAGCGAGAAGAATCGCTGGCGGCAAGCGTCGTCCGCCGGATGCCTCGGGTTCATCCCCGTTGCGGCACCAACATTGCTACCGGGATTTCCATCTTTTTGGCCATCCTTTTCTGGGGCCTCGGGGAGAATGCGGATAAGAACGCCCTTGCCATCCGTGCACTTCCGGCGCTCGTTTTGGCGGCGATATCCGCCCGCCCGATCGGGGGAATCCTTCAGCAATTCGTGATGACAAAGCGTCCAACAGACGCCCAGATGAATGGAGCGATCGCGGCGGCGGACGCCCTTTTAACGAAGCACGCCACCGCCCGAAGGGCAATCGCGAACCCGATCCAGAGAATTTGGAATATGGGTTTCCTCCAAGTGATCGCCGGCTCTTTCTTGGCTACGATCGTAGTGCAGGGAATTCGTTTGGCAACCGGCTTTACATGGATTCCCGACCTCAACTAGCCCCGATTTTGCGTCGAGAAAGGTTGAGCCGGGTATCCTAAGGTTTCGTGCGGCTTGTCCGCCCGGAGAGCGCATTGCAGACCGCCTACATTGTCTTCCTCGTCCTCGGCATCTTGGTCGCCATTCCGTTTATTGCCATCGTGATGATCACGGGCAAGGGCGATGCAATGAGTGGCGGAGGCTCGGTCCGAACATCGTTCCGAGGCAAGGCCAGCTTTGACGACGTGATGTCTCGCTACACCTTGATGCTAGGCGCGGCTTTCATGGTGCTCATGATTCTGGTCGACGCCATCGGCAACCACCTCAACCGGTAATTCCACCTCCGCATATTAAGAGATCGGCTCCATCGTTGATGGAGCCGGACTCTTTTTGTTAAGACAATGCATCAAGAATAGCGGTTGCTTAGAGTTCCGAAAGTACCCTTTTTGGTCCCTTTGTAATATTCTCACTTAGGGCTGAATGGTTCCAGAATGAACTCCATTAAGTAAGGCAATCGTGTAAGTAAAAAGTGTAACTACCCTGTCAATCGTTGATGCGATTAATGAGGGCCTTTTACCCCCGTAGATAAGCGGTTGAGCCATCTCGTAAGATCCGGCTAAGTCTGCTTCGGTGAGTTACCGGGGCGATGCGAGATCCACATGCACTCAAAGAGGAATGCACTACGCACGCTTGTCGTTGCGCTCGTTGTCGGGGCTACGCCCTTTGTCCATGCCCAAGTTGTGAACGGCGGTTTTGAAGACGCCGGAGGAAGCCTGAACGGCTGGGGCTCTTCAGGAAATGCCTTTGCCTCCAACGGTTCGATTTTCGGGCCACCGGCAGGAGGATCCTTCCAGGCCACCTTGGCCACAAGCACGGATGGCTCGTTTGGGGAGCCGATCGGTTCCGGTGTCTCGGAAAGTACGGCGACGAGTTTCCTCGGCCTAGCTTCCGGCGCCCTGAGCGCGGTGGGGAACGGAAACGTCGATATGGTTTCGGCGATCACCCAGACGATCCATCTCAACGCTGGCGACAAACTCGTCTTCAAGTACAACTTCCTGACGAACCAAACGAACAACGACCCTTCCGCGCCAGCTTTCGCCCAGCGCCCGTCCGCCGCTCACAACGACTTCGCGTTTCTTTCGCTGGTCCCCACCGGCGGCTCCGCCGCGGTCCTGAAACTGATCGACACGTTCTACGGCTACCAGGACATCACCCCCTCCGACCCCGCCGGGTTCTTGACCGGATTCACCACGACGCCGGTTACGAACCCCTTTATCTCGGAATCGGGCTATCTGACCGGGACGTTCACGGCCCTCTCGACCGACGACTACAACTTCGGATTCGGGGTGACCAACGCCTTCTCGGGCGTCAACAACGGAATCAATTCCGGACTGTTGGTGGACAACGTCCACGTCGTCGCGGTGCCGGAGCCGGCAACCATGGCGGCCTTGGGCCTCGGTCTCGTAGGAACCCTCCGGCGCCGCTCAAAGAACCGATGAACGTCGAATCGTTTTCGCCTTTTGTGGGCGAGCGATTCGAAGCTCTGCCCGAAGACTCTTCCTCCGTGATCGCCTCGATCGTTCTGGTCAAGGCGGAACTCCATCCGAAAGCGTCGCCCGAAACCGGCCGTCCGTTCAGTCTGGAGTTTAACGCGGAGGAGGGGGAGGCGGCCTTGGCTCAAGGAACCTACCGACTACGAACTCCTCGGCGGGACGAGGAACTCATCTTTATCGTGCCGATCGGCCCCCGGCGGTACGAAGCGCTTTTCAACTAAACCAACCGAATCAAGGACCAACTATGGCCGAACCCTTTCTTTCCGAGATCAGACTAGTTTCGTTTGCGTACGCCCCCAAGGGGTGGGCCTTTTGCGCCGGGCAACTGCTGCCGATTAGCCAAAACCAGGCACTCTTTGCTCTTATCGGCACTTACTATGGAGGCAACGGAGTTCAAACCTTTGCTTTACCGAACCTCCAAGACCGTTCGGTTTTGAGCTTTGATCAGGGACCGGGACTCTCGTTGTATCAGATGGGCCAAGTGGTGGGAACCGCCGGAGTGTCCCTGACGGCCAATCAGGTCGCCTCCCACACCCACGACCTCTTAGTATCGAGCGCCGCGGGGACTCAGGTTTCGCCGGTCGGTAACTATCCCGCGGTTTCGCCATCGGGAATGGGCTTTGTCGACGGCCTCAATCCCGTCGGCACGATGCCTCCGAACGCCGTCTCTCCGGCGGGGCAGTTCGTCCCACAAGCGCACGAGAATCGCCAGCCATTCATCGCCCTCAACTATATCATCGCTCTCCAGGGAATCTTCCCGTCGCGAAACTAAGGAAATAATATGTCACTACCTTACATCGGCGAGATCCGACTCCTCCCATACACCTTCGCTCCGAACGGTTGGCTCTTCTGTGAGGGCCAGACTCTGTCGATCTCGGAAAACAGCGTGCTCTTCGTCCTCATCGGGACAACCTACGGAGGCGATGGTGTGAACACCTTCGCCCTGCCTGACCTCCGAGGCCGAGTTCCCGTCGGATTTGGACTCTCGTACCAGCTCGGGGCGATCGGAGGCACCGAAACGGTCTCTCTAACCAGCTCGCAGTTACCGCAGCATCAACATGGGTTGAACGTTGCGGGGGCCGCCACTAGCTATACGCCGGTCGGTCAGATCCCCGGTGTGGCCCCGCATGGGGCGTACGGTGCGGCGGCCGCGACAACGTTAGCCTCGGATGCCGTGGCTCCCACCGGTTCGGGCGCCGGCCACGAAAATCGTCAGCCCTACGCGGCGATGGGTTTCGCCATCTCCCTCTTCGGCGTCTTCCCGTCGCAAAACTAAGGACTAAACCAATGGCAGACAATTTCCTCGGCGAACTTCGCGTCGTCCCATTTAACTTTGCTCCCACAGGCTGGGCCCTTTGTGAAGGGCAGCTTCTCTCCATCTCTCAGAACACCGCGCTCTTCTCTCTTTTGGGTACGAACTATGGTGGGGACGGGAAATCCACTTTTGGCCTTCCCGACTACCGCGGCCGCATCGCCGTAGGCCACGGCCAAGGTTTCGGTCTCAGTGAGTATCTGATTGGCGATAAAGGCGGCGTGGAGTCAGTCAGTCTAGTGGGAACGGAGCTTCCCGCTCACTCCCACACCGTGGCCGCAGTTCCGACCACCGGAACGGAGGTCGATCCTCGCAACGGCGTTTACGCCGCCGCCGCCGTCAATCCACGGTTCGGCAAGATGTACGGCACGACCCACGATGCATCCTCTTCCCATGCGATTGGTGAGGCACGCGGCAATGTTCCCCATGAAAATCGGGCGCCTTCGCTGACCCTCAACGTCATCA